>Ga0351851_1008_pt1 | contig 102152 bp, 71 predicted proteins | sample TotcelHFGM3001N5_FD_206759 | JGI IMG/M metagenome (GOLD analysis project Ga0351851, IMG submission 206759) | Enriched cells from coal bed in the Powder River Basin, Montana, United States - Total cells FGM rep1 HSBNCT.FGM.300.1.N5 ...
ACGCGATTGGCAACAACATCCGCCAACGATCTGGCCTCTTGAGCAAGTCGTGGCTTCAGTGCCTCTCGTCGTTGCTGTGGCTGGACCGGGCGGTCCGTCGCTTGAAGCTCACGTTCCCCTCTGGCGGCCATCTCCAATCGTCGTCGCATCATTTGTTCGTCGAGTCCGAACTCGGATGGGTCAAAACCGGCATTGCGAATCGTGGTCATGACCTCCGTGATCATGGCCTCGTCAATTTCTCGGAGAAAGGTCTTCTGGACATACTTGCGAACTGTCTCGTTCAAGATTCGCATGAAAGGCCGCAGCGTCATTCGCGGACTGCGTTCACCGCTGCCCTCTTCCGATTCATCCCCACCAGCTCCAAGCTCCTCGAAGAACTGCTGATCCTCTTTGTCAAACTGGCGGAAGTCATCCCACCAGCGTTCATCATTCAGTCCGACGTGTGACACGATGTAAACATGATTACCCGGTGATTCAGGTACGTCCGGCACCGCCAGTCGCAAAATGCGACCGAGGAACTGGATGTAAGGCGAGAGACTCCGGTAAGGGCGAAATACGGCAGCGACGGATAATGAACCAAGATCGTAGCCTTCGGCAAGAATGTTGACTTGCACGACGGCGTCTAGCTGCCCGTTTCGCAGAGCCGCCTCAATGCGTTCTCTCTCCTCGTTGGACAAGTTGCTGTGAAGAACGGCTGCTTTCAGGCCATACTCAGAATAGAGCGAAGCGACTTGCTTGGCATGTCGTATTGAACAAGCCACGGCGATGATTTGACGCGGCGTTCCGTGTGCTCTGACCTCTTCCAGCTTCTTGATCGATGCTTGGACAATATGCCGATTGCACTTTTCAGACATCGCAACGCCTTTGCTGAACCAGTCGTGCTCACGCATCGACCGTACTTCATCAAGAGTAAGAGTCTTTGTCTCACCTTGCACGGTGAACGTGACTTCTTCGGGCGACACATAGACGGCATCCACCGTCGAAATGAATCGCATCATCATTGATCGGGCATAGCTGAACGAATAGACGCGTTCGCCAGTCGCAACTTGGCCATCTGATCGCATGGGCGTGGCCGTGTACGAAATCACCTTAGCCTGATTGAAATACTCGAAGAGACGTTGCCACGTTTCAGCGACGTTGTGGTGCCCCTCATCGACCAGAATCATTCGGAAGTAGTCGCGATCAAATTTCTCGTACCAACGATTGGTTTCCCCAGCGAACTGCTGAATGTTACCGACGACGATGTGCGCATTGTCGCAATCGTGATGGTTCGCACCTGTTTTCAGTTCAGACAGATAAGGCCCCTTCTCTGGGACGAAGACACCCCGTTTGTTGTAGAAGTTGTTTGAGTCCGAAATGTTCAACTCGCGGACAATATTGTCACGGATCGTCAAGTTTGGGGCGACGATCAGAACTCGCCCGTCGGCGATTCCAAAAGGAGTCAAACCCATCAAGCCGGTTTTGCCACAGCCAACCGGCAACTGCACATAACACGATGTGTCCTTCTCCTCGAAGTGCTGTACAATGGCGGTATAGCCCTCCTGTTGTGGGTATCGCAATGCAGTGTTGTTGAAGACATTGATCTTCGTGTTCGCGAAGAACTCGGCAATTTCCTGATTATGCATTATTGGCTCCGTTTGCTGTGCGGCCACTACCAAATGAATCGATCAACCGGTCGTAGGTCATGATGCGAGTGTTGCTTGTGTTGATCTCTCGCCACTTCTTGGCGTGTTTGGTGGCAACTGCCGATCTGCGGCCAATTACGATGATCGCTTGTGCTTCAGCTGTGAGACCTTGGAATCCGAGTTGTGTCTGTGCATATGCGATGTTGTCGCGAAGCCAGATTCGCCAGTCTTGAACTTGCCCCTGTGCCTCTCTTAGCTTGGCCGTGGGAAGCCCAGCCTGAGTCAAGGGGGAAACTGAAGGACTTTCCAGCTCGACCATGACCCACTCAAACCCGGCTGAATTGCGAGTGCATAGAAGGAAGTCAGGTATGGACTCCGAACCGAAACGAGGACGATCCCAGCACCAAGCGTCTCTTCCGGGTAGGAGCAGGCACTCAAGCAAGTGTGGATGACACGCCAAGAACGTCTGCATTGGTCTCTCATCGGCCGCATCACCGAGCGTTTTGCGAAACAGCGTCAGCGACGGTTCGACCGAGCCATTGGGTGTGATTCGTTGAGCTGCCCAGCTGACCGAAACAGGCGGTAGGGTGGAATTAGCTTTCGGCATCAGAACTCCCTCGTGAAAGCACGCCATCCCGCCCGCCTTCGGCGCACAGGTCGTAAGATCATCACTGTCTCAAGGCCGACTGATATAATTGACAAAGTGACAAGAATTTTGAACCTCGTCCGCCAAGATTGCAACCGTCCTGGAACTTCGCCGGACCGTTTTCTGCCATTTTTCGCCTTTTCCCGCTGGTTTATCCCGCCATTTGTGGATAAGTGGACCTGTGTGTCCGTATATCGGTGCGTTCATGCGGTGATCATCGTCGGGGACGGGGAGTGCGGATGGCCCGATGGATTTTATCATACGGGACGGACTGCCGTTGATACCGTCGAGGAAAAAAGCCGCCTTGAAGCCCCTCCGCGGGGGCGTTTCTTGCGACGAACGCGCGAAAATGCTGTGATCTGGGCGCACAGCGCGAACGCTTTGCTCGGTTCGCGGCGAAAGAATGACAACGACCCGCCAAACCGCCAAACAAGACTCAGGTAGCGCCATACCGTCCAAGGAACTTGGAACACTGATCTTCGCTAGTTTCCACGAATGAATTCACGCCAATTCGTGTTCATTGGCGAAGATTCGTGTTCCGTTGTCCTTGTTGCGAGGTCATGTTTCGTTATTTGGCGGGCCGTTCCAGAAACAGAGCACATCCGGCGGAACCGCACGCGGTCGGATTTTCCGAGGAACCGTGCCGTCGAGGGCCGATTTCCTGGACACGCGGAGCACCGCCCCGAAGGGGCCGAACAAATCAGCCTGGGGCAGAGCGACGCGGCACGAGCCGCGAGCGACGCCCCAGGTGGTGAATCCACAAAGGCGCAAAGCCCTGAAAGGGCGGAACAAACGCCCAGCGAGTCCTGTTTCGCCCTTTCAGGGCTGGTACGTTCCGGATCCTGCCTACCCGGGGCGACGTTCGCGGGTATCCCCGCTTCACTCTGCCCCGGGCTGGCATGTTCCGCCCCGTTGGGGCAAAGAACCGCCTTGCGCGCGCTCGTTCCGGATGAACCAAAAAGAAAGACCGCATCGCCCCTGTACACGAACGGAAATCCGCTGGCCTCGTTTCGAGGAACTGGCTGTTCGAGTACCAACCGTTGGTCGCATGGTTCGTCGGGGATTTGGGGCACGTGAGCGGGCGGTTCGCGGCCATTGGCCCAAGTCTGCCCGGCACCGATCGTGTCTCCAACCTTGTTCGCCGAGCGGAGCACCGCCGCCGCCAATCGTCTGGCTGGCAAAAGACAGTGCAAGAAATCGAAGCATCACTCCGCCTGAACACCGAACACAAGGCGTGATCCCTGCGAAGCCATCCGAAGAAGTGGTACTTTAGATTGGTCGTATCTCCCCGTTTAAGACGGTGCAAGGAAAGGCGAGCGTCATTGCCCCGTAGGGACAGCCGTGTACAATCGTAAGCGTGCGGAAAGCTGTGTCGATTGGAACCCTGTAACAGTTTACGCCCAGCGAGGAAGGCTTGATGTCTGTTACCATTACGCTTCGCGAAGAGTTGGCTGACGGTCTAGCCCGGCAAGCGCAGGGCCGTCGCATGTCGCTTGAAGAATGGGCGACAAGGATTCTGGAGACGGCGGTGAGCGATGATCGCGGCAAGATCGCGTGGCTTGAGCTGAATTCCCGTCGTTTGGCGCTGATTTCGAAGGAGTACGAAACAGGTTTGACAGACGCCGAAGCAGCGGAACTCGCCGTGCTGCAAGATGCCGCAGCCAAAGCGTGCGAGCCCGAGGACTGGAAGCTATTGGGACGTTTGAGTGCCTGCGAAGAACAGGCGGACTATCCGTCCGCCCGGACCCATGACTGACGCAATCATCCAGGCCGGTCGCACCGTTTTCGCGTATGCTTCGACGGAGCATCAGCGGCGGCATGGTCCGCGAGGCTACACCAACTACCGTGCCTACAATCCAGGCTTTGACCCGCGAGGGACGATGGCTCGAAAGAACCTGCCATCTGAATCGCCCGCTGCTCGTGTCCTTTCGTAAACGGATGCTCGGATTGATCGAATTTCTAACGGCCCGTGGCCAGTCGGATGACAAGGCGATCCTCTACGACCTGCTCGGCTTTCCAGACAGCCTCCCAGACCTTGCCGCCAGACGCGCTCCGGCCGGCAATACGCGGCCGGAAGGAATCGTCCATAGCCATTTCGCAAGACGCCAACGCAGTGAACTGCCCCGCGCGTATTGATCGTGGCAGGCGAAAGAGGATCAGCTTAGGTTTCGCGGGCGGGGGTCGCAAGGGTCAGGCCTTGGGGGCTCGCAAGGGTCATGCCTTGTGGGGGGCTCGCAAGGGTCAGGCCTTGTGTCGGGGGGCTCGCAAGGGTCAGTGTCGGGGGGCTCGCAGGGGTCAGGCCTTGTGTTCGGTCTTCAAGGCTTGTAAACACATTATGGGGGTAGGGGCACCGAGTCGCCAACGCTGCGCCCGATGTTGGTGCCGCTATCGCCCGCTCCAATGCTCGGGCGGACGGAGGACAGACGATCCACTGAGTCCGCTTCAACATCAAAATGCCAACGGCTCAACTCTCGGGAAGGCGGAGGTAGCCGGTTGTTTCCGGCCCGTGACCGTCGAGCACGAGCCGGATGTCGTTGTCGCCGAGATGTGCCCAAGTCACATGGGACGCCTTGCCACAGCATTCCTTCCGTTGCCGGCCTCCCTGCTCGCATCAAATGTGTTCCCAAGGCTGTCCAACGAATTCGGCGTCCGTGCCACAGCGAGTACGGGATCACACTGAACGGCGCCCCAGGATCAACAAAAGCCTGGAAACCAACCAGCAGGCCATTCAGGCCCACAAACCGAACTCGGGCAAACGCACGCCACGCCCGAACCGTCACGTCTTGATCCGTCACGGTGACAGGCACCTTCGCAACCACTGGTTTTCCGGGGTTTCGCGGTTCCCGCTCGGAGCCCGTCCCATTTTTTCACAGCCGCTCAGTGCGGCAGGTCCAGGAGCGGATCGTCGATGCCACAGATGGGAAGCCGTTCGGGATTGCGACCGGTCAGTCGGGCTGCTTCTGTGAGCACCGATTCGATGTCCTGTCCGTGGGCAACAATGCGTCGGTCGACAGGCACAACAAACTCGCCGACGTAGTTGGCGAGGACATTCGGATCGTGCAGCGCCCACCGGACATCCTCCTCCTGCTGACGTTCCTCGGCAGTGAGAGCATAGATGCCCGCTGCTTTTCGCTCCACGACATACGAAGACGGCATTCGACTCACCTTTCCGCATCAGCGCCACCTTGACTGGACCAACGGCGATCATCGCGATCGGTTCTTGGGCTCAGCGTCATCGTGGCTCATGTCTAATTATCCCCCGTAGCTTGCGTACGTCAACAGCCAAACAAGAGCCCTACGGGCTCAGCGAGTCCGTTCCGGGGGGAAATGGGGGTCGGGTCTCATTTGGGTCGATTTGGCGCGTCGTGCGACCGTTCACCGATCGAGACGGCGGCCTTTTTTGGGCAGATCGGAGCATCTCCGTGTGTTTGTTTTCCGGAGGGCGGTTGGGTCTGAAGGAGGAAGCACTGCGAAGCGGGTGGATTGTTCTGGCCCACTGCTGGATGCCAAACCAGATCCATGCCTTGCTCCAGACTCCCGAGCCAAATCTGGCAAGCGCCATACAGCACTGGCTGACCGGCACCCATCGTGTCTCCAACCTTGTTCGCCGAGCAGACCGCCGCCGCCAATCGTCTGGTTGGCAAAAGACGGTGCAAGAAATCGATGCATCACTCCGCCTGAACACCGAACACAAGGCCTGGCCCCGGCGAAACCCGCGTCCACCTTTGCGCTTGCCGCCCCCTTGCGTTCGTCCTCGTGGTGGGGCTTGCGGTCCTGGTTCGGAGCTAGTGCGGAACGGGCAGCAGATTCCAGACATCCGGGCGAGTTGCGAAGTGATGGGAGAACCGCGCGTGTCCAAGCCTTACGATGCCACGGTCAGCCTGGGCGACTACTTCATCCACGCTCGTGACGTGGCGAAACTCGATTTCGTCATCGTCAGCGACCATGACTTCGGGAATGCTGCACCCTGGCACATGCCCAAGGAAACCTGGAAGCTCACGCAGGACAAAGTGGACCAGTACACAGCGGATGGCAAGTTCGTTGCCATTGCCGGATACGAATGGAGGCAGCCCCGAACTAGCCTCCGTCGCTGGGACGTTCCTGTGCGTCCAAGACCGGCGGAACATTGGGGGCGGACGCCGGAGGCTCGACGGCCACCGGCGAAGCGTTCGGGCCGGTCTGCGTTGTGGGCATCAGCATCATCGCGGTAATGAAAAAGCCAAGGGCCTCAGCCGTGAGCAGGATTCCCTGCAACGGCTTCCAAATGGCCGCGGCCAGGGTGATCGCCAGGATCACGATGGCCGGCAGGACCAACCCGCCTAGGGCCAGCCATTCCAGCAGTTGTACGTCGGAGCCATTGGCGACCAGATCAACCTGGAATTGGTCCAGAATCCCTCCTGGCAGGACCGACAGTTCGTACAGGCCCTTGCCGACGGCCGTGTACGTAACGTCCAACGAAGTCGGCAGGGCAGGCAATTCGCCAGACCACACGAGTTTCCCCTTCCGCAGCACAACCCTTTCGCTGGGCTGGCCAGCGGCCGTGATCGACAGATCCGCCAAGGAGATGATCTGCGGGGGCAGGGGCAGTTCGATTTCGCAGTCGCCGCAAGAACCGCGCTGTGCAGTCGCTAAAGGTTGGGAATCGCTTACAGAACTTTGCGGGCCATGAGGGTGCGCCGTCGTCGCCGATCGGATATGCCGGCAGCAGGCTCGCCAGAATTGCCGCCCGGCTGACTGTCAGGGGACGCCTTGGCCGTCGCGAATCTGAAGTCACCGTAAACACCCCGTGCGAGTTTGTCAATCAGCATGACGGACTTGCGCCGCTACTCCGGCAGCCGGTCAGCGTCGTTGCCAACCCCCTTGAATCTCTACGCTTCCTTGCGTAGCCTCAGTCCTGTGGTGGAAAAGCAATTTCCTATCAGATCCTATCAGATGAACTGCCGGCCAGCGTGCTCGATCCACCCGGCTCGGTGAGCCTTTCGTGACAGAAACGAAGGAATGACCATGAAACACGAATTCCTGCTCCTCGTCGCGTTCCTGGCGATCTTATGCCGTGACGCTCAAGCGGCCGATCGGCCCCACATTGTATTCGTCATGGCGGACGATATGGGTTGGGGCCAGACGGGATATCGCAACCATCCCGTCTTGAAGACGCCGCACCTGGATGCGATGGCCGCGGCCGGACTGCGTTTTGACCGCTTCTACGCCGGCGCGCCGGTCTGCTCGCCCACCCGGGCCAGCGTACTGACGGGGCGAGCGAACGATCGCACCGGCGTTCTGCAGCACGGCTACGCCCTGCGGCGGCAGGAGAAGACCATCGCCCAGGCGTTGAAACAGGCCGACTACGTCACCGGCCACTTTGGCAAGTGGCATTTGAACGGCCTCCGCGGCCCCGGTGCACCGATTCTCGCTACGGACGATCATCACCCCGGTCATTTCGGGTTCGACGAGTGGGTCTCCGTGAGCAACTTCTACGACATGAATCCGTTGATGAGCCGCCAGGGCCAAATCGAAGAGTTTCAAGGTGATTCATCCGAGATCGCGGTTGCCGAGGCCCTGAAGTTTCTGGAAAAGCACCTCGGCAGCGGCAGTCCCATGTTTGCCGTCATCTGGTATGGCACCCCGCACAGTCCGTTCAAGGCGTTGTCGGACGACAAGGCGGCCTTCGGCGAACTCGACGAAAACTCCGCCCACCACTACGGCGAACTGGTGGCCATGGACCGCAGCATGGGCACGCTGCGAAGCCGCTTGCGGCAGATGGGTATCGCCGACAACACGCTGTTGGTCTTCTGTAGCGACAACGGTGGTTTGCCCGGTATCAGGCCCGAGACCGTGGGCGGCTTGCGCGGCAACAAGGGCTCGGTCTACGAAGGTGGGCTGCGCGTGCCGGGCATCCTCGAATGGCCCGCGGTCATTCGGCCTCGCGTCACAGACTATCCCGCCTGCACCATGGACCTGTTCCCAACGGTCGCCGATATTCTCGGCCTGTCCGCCGAGGTGTTCGTCCAACCGCTGGACGGCATCAGCCTCAAGCAGCTGCTCACCGCCGAACCCTCCTCGCGATCGAAGCCCATTCCGTTCCGCTTTGGCAAGAAGCTGGCGCTGGTAGACAACCGCTACAAACTGCTGACGAACGACGTGGACCGAGGCGATTTCCAGTTATACGACCTGGCTGCCGATCCGCAGGAGACGCGGGATATCGGCGGCGAGCAGCCGGAAGTGTTCGAGCGGATGAAGCGAGAACTGCTGGCTTGGAACGAGACCGCGGACGCCAGCTTCGCGGGCCGGGACTACGCCGAGGGGCGGGTCTGGCCCGCCGATCCCGAGCCGCAGTTCTGGTACGACACGCCGGCCTATGCTCCGTACCTGCCCCAATGGCAGGACCGCTGGGAGTTCAAGTCCTATCTGGAACGGCGGAACAAGGTGAAGATAGTGCCCAGGGCGAAACGGTAGAGTTGGACAGGGGGAGCATCCGCGGGCCGTGCGCGCATCTTCGGAGCTTGACGCTCCGAGTCGAGCGGATGGCGCGTCGACGTCCCGACTCGGAGAATCAGGCTACGACCCACGCAATCGTGACAGGGAGACGCTGGTGAAGAACGCTACGATGGGCGCCGTGCTGTTGATTGCTGTGACACTGGCCTTACCGAGGCTTTCCGCAGAACCTGCCGAACTGACGGTCAGGCAGTTCGGGGTCTCGCCGCCGGGGTGGGACCGCCTCGTGCAGCGCGAGCGTGACCTGCCGGTCGTCGGCCAGGCCGACGTAGTCGTCGCCGGCGGCGGGGTGGCTGGAGTCGCCGCGGCGCTCCGCGCCGCCGACGAGGGCCTGTCGGTCCTGTTGCTCGAGAGCCGCAACCGTCTGGGCCGGGAGTTGACAGCCACCTACCAGTGCAGAGCGGTTGCCCAGGCCCCGCCCGATTCCTCGCCGCTGGCCCGGGCCATATACGCGGACCTGGTCGAGGCAGGCGTGGCAAGCCGGTCCCGCCTCGATCCGATTCGCCTTGGTCCTTATCTCCACGAGCGCGTGGTCCGCTGTCCGCGGATCAAAACCTATTTGTTCGCGTTGCCCAGCGGCGTGGTCTGTCGGGGCCGGCAGGTTTGCGGCGTCGTGTTCACCGGACGCAGCGGCCGGCAGATCGTGCTCGCCAAAGTGGTCGTCGATGCCACGGCAGACGCGCGGGTGGCCGCAGCGGCCGGCGCCAGCTTTCTCCGCGGCATGGCGGGCGAGAAAACCGCGCGGCGGTTCATTGCCGCGAGTCGACCAAAGTCACTCCCGCTCGGTCGCCTGTCAGTCGCCGCCGATATCGGCCTGGACGGCAATGCGATCACGGTCCACGACGGCTTCCTCGAACTCTGCGTCAAGACCCGCGTTGGGTCGGACATCGCCCGCGATCTGTCGATGCTCCATGCACTGACGCTGGAAAGGAGTTTTTCGCTTCGCAGGTATTTCGAGCAGTCCGGGATGATCCTCGGCGGCTTCGCGCCGGCTCCGGAGTCCTGGATCGACGAAATGCCCGTGGTCGCTTGTCGCGAGCAATGGACGGATCAAGATCTCCTCGCCGACGATTTTTCTCGGCGAAACGCGGTTCTGCCGGTCGGCGTCGAAGGCTTGGTGATTGCCGGACGCACAACCGACCGGCGGCCGGACTTGGAGAACCTTCAGGCCTTGCTGGGCGTCGGGGAAACAGCCGGAAGCGTGGCGGCAGAGATCGCCGAGGGGATGGCCGTTGGCCCGACCGTACCCCAATCGCTTGTCGCGGTCCGAGACGAGCCCGGCACGGCCCAGGTCCGGGAAATCCTCGACGGAATCGAAGGGGGGGAAAGTACCCCGCGGATTCGCCAGGCCGCAGCGGAGTTGCCGGTCCGCGGCAAGTACGACGTGCTGGTCGTGGGCGGCGGCACCTCGGGATCGCTCGCTGCCATTGCCGCAGCGCGCCAGGGCGCTCGGGTTGCGGTGGTCGAGATCTTGCCCAACCTGGGCGGAATCAGCAGCAATCGCGTCCACGGCTATTACTGGGGGGCACCCTGGAAAAGCCTCCTGCGGCAGGAGTTGGGCGATCGCATCCAGCTGGAGAAATCCGGCGGCGCGGGCCCCCTGGAGAAGGTCCGATTCTCCGGCGAAGACAAGAAACACGCACTGCAGAACCTCGCGCTCGCAGCCGGGGTGGATGTGTTTTATCAAAGCCTTGGGGCCGGGGCGACTGTGGAAGGAAACAGAGTCACCGGAGTGATCGTCGACAACGCGGCGGGGCGGCAGGTTCTGCTGGCCGACGTGGTCATCGACGCCACCGGCCACGGCGGTATTGCCATGGCAGCTGGCGCGAGCTTCACCAAGGGACGCGGCACCGACGGCTTCGTCCACGAGATCGAACACGGGCCGCTCCGCGATCCCACGCACTTGGGTGATATCTCCACGTCCTACCTGAAGGCCCCATCTTCCGCCGTCAGCTTGAATATCCGCGAGAGCCGTCGCATCCTCGGCGACTACGTCGTCACCTTTGACGACGTCCTCCACGAACGGATGTTCTGCGATACCGTGTGTCGCTGGCGGTCGAACTACGACACGCATTTTCCTAACTCGGCCAATCAGAGCGACCGGGCACAGGATTGGACCGCCATCCTCGGGCTGTGGCGCAGACCGATCGTGGGCAGTATCCCCTACCGCAGTCTGCTACCACGGGGGATCGAGGGGATTCTGGTCTCGGCGATGGCCTATTCGTGCGACCACGACGCCTTGGTTGGCGGTCGAATGCAGCCCGACCTGGAGCATCTGGGCGAGGCTGCCGGGGTGGCCGCCGCCATGGCGTGCCAACTCGGCATTCCCCCGCGTCAGGTTCCCGTCGAACGGCTGCAGGACGAACTGGTGCGGCTCGGCGTCCTGCGCTCGGACGACGTCGCAGGTCGAACGGTTGCTGGCGGCCCGTCGCTCGAAGTGCTCCATCGCCAGGATTTCTGGAGAGAAGAACGCGAGCAGCAGTTTCCGCCCTCGGCCGGTCCAACTCCTTCCTTGGAACAAGCGATTGGCCGACTGGGCACCCCGGAAGCGTTGGACGCGATGGTGCAGCTTTATCTGGCGGGCGAGGAAGCGGCCCCTCCGTTGCGTTCGCTCCTGAAATCGCCAAACCTCCCGGCGCGCGAAGAAGCAGCGATTCTCCTCGGCCTTGCGGGTGATCGAGCGGCGGTGCCGGCGCTGATGGGATTTCTGAAGAATCGCAACCAGCGCCGCTTCCGTTATACGTTGCCCGAAGCTTCCAGCAGGCCCTCCGTGCCGTTGTACTGGTCGGCCGCGATCCTCTTGGGCAGATTCGGTGAGCGAACCGCCGTGCCCCTCATGCTCGATCTGCTCGGCAGCGCGTCCCCGAACGCATACGGCTCGTTCCGCCGCGAGGCGTACGGCGACGACATGTTCCGAACCACGGACGAGTGTCCGCCTCCGTTGGCCTCGTTCCTGATCGTCGCCCTCGGTCGTATCGGTGATCCGAAAGCGGCCCCTGCCGTGCGACCCTTCCTTGACGTCCAGGCGGAGGTTGGCATTCGCGAAGAGAACCGCGACTTTGAGGTTGCCTGGGCCGTGCGGACCAACGCTGCCTGGGCGCTTGCCCGGATGGGCGACGACTCCGGTATCGCCGCGCTGGCCGAATTGCAGCGATCCGACCAATCGCTTCTCCGCGCCTATGCCGGCCGACTGCTGGACGAGTTGAGGAAACAAGACGAAGCGGCAAACGACTCAACGAATCGGTGAGCGCATCTTCCATTCGATCACCGTTTGAAGCATCCGTACACGCTGAAGTGTCGCGGAAATCTCAGCCAGACGGATGCTAGGCCGCAACCTGGGCGCGGTAGTAGTCGATCGACCGCCGCAGGCCCTCGTCGAAATCGACCTGGACTTCGTAGCCCAGCAGGCGGCGGGCCTGGGTGATGTCGGCCGTGCTGTCGCGGATGTCGCCGATGCGCGCAGGTTCGTGACGCGGTTGGACGTCCAGTTCCAGCTGGCGATTCAGGGCGGCTAACAGCGTCAGCAGGTCCGTCGCTCGTCCGTTGGCCAGATTGATGATCCGTCCGGCGGCGTTGGCGGCTTCGGCGGCCAGCAAGTTCCCATGGGCGACGTTGGCCACGTAACAAAAGTCTCGCGTTTGCAGTCCATCGCCGTAGATGATCGGCGGCCGGCCTTGCAGCAAGGCGGTGATGAACAGCGGGATGACGGCCGAGTAGGGACTGCCGGGATCTTGCCGGGGTCCGAAGACATTGAAATAACGCAGGCCGACGGTTTCCAAGCCGAAGCTGTGGTAGAACGCCTGGCAGTAGTATTCCCCCGCCAGTTTTGCGGCGGCATACGGCGACAGCGGTTGCGGCAAGTCGGTTTCACGCAACGACACGAACGGCTGGTCGCCGTACGCGCTGCTGGACGCCGCATACACCACGCGGCGGACGCCGGCGCGGCGGGCGGCATCCAGCAGATGCACCGTGGCGGTGGCACAGTCGCGGTGCGTGTCCAGCGGCCGTGCCAGGCTGAGCGGCACGGACGGCAACGCGGCCTGGTGAAACACGATTTCGACGCCCTGCAGTGCCCGATCGACCAGTGGCAAATCGTTCAGATCGCCTTCGATGAACTCGATCCGCTCCGCGAGGCCGGCCAGGTTCTCCCGCCGGCCCGTACTCAGATTGTCCAACACGCGCACGCGGTCCCCGCGGCGGACCAGCGCTTCGGCGATGTGAGAACCAATGAAACCGGCGCCGCCGGTTACGAGAGAAATGCGAGTGGACATCGTGGATCCTTGGCTTCGAAGTTAGTTTTCGCGCAGTTTCGTGAACAGACGCCGGTATTCCTGACGGTGTGCCTTGCCGGGAGTGCGGCTGAGCTGTGCGATGTGCGCTTCGGCATCCAGCACCACGATCAGGTCGCTGTCGTCGGGCGGGACAGCCCGCAGGGCCTCGACTTGCAGTGTCACCGGGCTTTCTTCATCGCCGTCGCTTGTTTCCTCCGCGGTCTGGTCCTGCAACACGACGGCCACCGGCATGTCCTCGCAAGGGGCGGGCATTGCGGCGGCAACGACTTCCGTCGCCGAAACATCCTGTGGCTTGCTGTCCACGGGCGAATCCGACGGCGGGTTCGCCTGGTCCGCATCCGGCAGCGGTTGGAAGATCGTTTGCAGCGCCGCGGCGAATTCGAGTTCCTGAGGGCTAAGCACCGCCCGGCCTTGGCGCCGAGATTGCGATTCCAGCGACGCGTAGTGATCCAAGACCACCTCTTCCTCCTCAAAGCAATCCTCGAAGGGGTCCGACGCGCGGGACGCTGACACGGTTCTCGGCGGCGCCAGGTCCGCGGCAGCCTGGCCGGGCTGGCCCTGCTGGCCGTCCGCAACGGAAGCTTCCACCGCCTCCCATTCCGCCACGTGCAACTCGATCTCGTTCAATTGGCTGGACAGGTCGATGACCTCGCGGCGGGAGGCCGTAACTCGCGGCTCCCCATCGTCCTCGTCGTCCATGGGTTCTGAATCGTCCGTCGCCAACGATCCAAACTCGACCACCGTACCAGATTCCGCTTGGCCCGTATTCGCCTTGCTGGGCCAGGGCAGCGGCAGCTGCTGCAGATCGGCCCACGCCTCCTCGATCAAGGCCGCGTCCAAAGTTCGGCGCTGTGCGGCCCCCAGCATCAAGGCATGATCGCAGACCTGATTGATCAATCGCGGGATGCCGCCGGAAGCGTGGTAGACGGCTTGCCAGGCATCGTCCGCAAACACCCGACTCGGCTCGCCTCCGGCCGCCGCGGTCTGCGTCTGGACATAGGCCGCCGTCTCGTCGTAGTTCAACGGCTGCAAATAGCAGCGGGCGGCAATTCGCTGGTTGAACGATTCCAGTTTCGCGCTGGTCAGCCGTTCTTCGAGGGCCGTGTTGCCCGACAGCACCAGCCGCAACCGCGGCTGGCCCGCGACGATCACGTTGCCGATCATGCGAATTTCTTCGATCAGCCGCGCCGACAGCGTCTGGGCCTCGTCAATCAACAGCAGCAGCCCCTCCCGATCCGGATCGGGCGACTTGACGAAATCGATCAGCGCCAGCCGCAACTCGCCTTCGTCCAGTCCACGATACGGCAGATGCAACTCGAACATCACCGCTTGCAGCAACGCGCGGCGCGTGGAAAACCGGGCATGGTCCAATTTGACCAGGCAGAACCGCTCGCCGAACTGATTCGCTAGCAATCCGCACACCAGGGACTTGCCCGTGCCGGGACCGCCCACCAACAACCCCGGACCTTCGGCGCGTTCAATACATCGCGTGAGCGTCTGTCGGCTCGCTTCGATCGCCGAGGCGGGATAATACAGATCGGTCCGCGGCGTCGAAGGAAACGGTCGAGTCTTCAATTGATAGAAGGCTTCATACATGTGCGAACTCTCTTAGATTACGCAAAGCTGGTAAAATACTAACTTTCGGCTTCTTGCTTAACCCGCCTCTAACTGCAAGAACAGCGCACGGCAGTACGCTCGGCCGCATTCATACAAATCGGCATAGCTTGCGTCACTCTCCAGCCGGACCCGATTTGCGGATGGTCGCAGCGAGAAATGTAGCCCAGGACGGATCTTCGGCGCCACCGTCCCCCGGGACGCGGATTTCCGATGCCTGCAAATTGCCAACGATCGGACGATTTTTTCTGACCGTCAACCTCGCTTTCGGCCGAATACTCTTGGGAATCGGTATCTCTTGCGACTCTGCCGTATGATGCCGACTCAAGGGGGGGGCTATATGGATTTCGACCAGCGTCCGGTCGCGCTGCGCGCCGCAGCGGGCGCGATCGTGACATTCCGTTCCTGGGGGCGGTGCGCGCCGCCTTGGCAATCGGGCGCCAGCGTCTGCCGGGCCGTCGTGTGCTCGTGCCTGCTGTTGCTTGCTGCGCCCGTTGCGTGGGCACAGCCGCCACAGATCATTTTCAACAAGCAGCTCCGGGACGAGGCCCTGCAAGCCATTCCGTTGGCGCAGCTCAGCGAGCCCGCTCGGAGCAAGGTTCAGAGCGTGGTCACGCGGCCGACGATCTACCGCCGCTTGCCGACGCAGGTCGTGGACTGCGACCCGGATCTGCACGTCTTTCTGTTGCGTTACCCGGAAGTGGTGGTCAATATCTGGCAGATGATGGGAATCACCAAGGTCAAAGTCAACCGCGTCGGGCCGCACACGTTTGACGCCCTGGACGGCGCGGGAACGGTTAGCCGTGCCGAGCTGATCTACGGCACGCCGGAAGTCCATGTCTACTACGCCGACGGGACTTACGACGGCCCCATGTTCCATAACCCCGTCTCGGGCAACTGTGTCCTGGTGGTGCGATCCAGCTATGCCGATCGAGGCGGGAAGCCGGTCGTGACATGTACGATGGACGTATTCGCGCGCCTGGATCATCTGGGGGCGGAGATTCTGGTCAAGACACTGTACCCAGCGGTGGCTAGGGCCGTGGATGTCAATTTCTCCGAGTCGGTAAAGTTTGTCGGCCAGGTGTCGCAAGCCGCCGAACTGAATGGGCCCGGGATGCAACGTGTCGCTACCCAGTTGGGCAATATCCAGCCGGCGGTGCGCGAGTCCTTTTCGCAGCACATCAATCTCGCCTACCAGCGGGCGGTGCTGCGAAACGGCGTCCCGGCCGCGCCCTTGGCCTCGACGGCGACCACGTTCCCGACCGATCCCGCCGCCGAAACGGCGACGGAGACCGGCGTGTCATGGGAGGCCGACGAGAGCGATTCGAATCCGCCGGTCGCCGTCCCCAGCGCCCACTTAGACCTCGGCGGGCCGAGGACCAAACCAACGTTCCGCCGCTGACCGCGAGCACCAGAGTCTCTCCTCCGGCTGATGCCTCAAACGATCGTATTCCAGCAGCATCTGATCCGTGCCTGGCCGCCCGAGGTGTGGCGCGATGTGACGGTCCTGGTAGCCGTCTCGGGCGGACCGGACAGCGTGGCCTTGCTGTGCGGCTTGACCGCCGTTCGCGAGTCGGGTAGCGGACAATTGATCGCGGCCCACTTCAACCACGGCCTGCGCGGGGAACACGCGCTGGCGGACGAGGCGTTTGTCGTCCAACTGTGCCAGCATCTGGGGATGCCCTGCGAGGTCGGATGGGCGGACAGGGACGCCGATTCGGGACAGGAGCCGGATGGGAGGGGAACCGCCCCAGATTCGGAAACCGTGCAAGATCCGCAGGAAGTCCGGCAACCGGCCTCGAGCACTCGGGGCGAAGCAACGCTGCGGACCGCGCGGTACCGGTTTCTGCGCGACACCGCCCAGCGGGTGGGGGCTCGCTACGTTGCCACCGGCCATACGGCGGACGACCAGGCAGAGACGGTTCTGCACCGCGTCCTGCGCGGGACCGGGATCGCCGGACTGGCCGGTATCCGTCGATATCGGGAACTGGTGCCGGGCGTGTCGCTGGTACGGCCGTTGCTCGAAATCTCCCGGCGGCAGGTTCAAGAGTACCTCGACGCGCTCGGACAAGCTGCTCGAGAAGACCGCTCGAACGTCGACCAGCGGTACACGCGAAACCGAATTCGGCACGCATTGCTGCCGCACTTGGCCGCGCATTACAACCCCAACGTGGTGGGGGCCATCACGCGTTTGGCGACGCTGGCCGGAGACGTGCAACAGGTCGTCGCCGGCTTGCTCGAAGACCTTCAGGTTCGCTGCGTCAAGGATGATTCGCCCGTCCAGGTGACGGTGGACTGTGGCCCCCTGGCCCATGTGCCCCGCTATCTGGTGCGCGAGCTGTGGATGGCCATTTGGCGACGGCAGGGTTGGCCGCTGCAAGCGATGGGGCACGAGCGCTGGGAAGATCTGGCGAACTTGGCCAGTACGCCGCCGGTCGGTCCGTGGAAGAGAATGTTTCCCGGTTCGATTGCCGCCCAGCGGGACGGCTCGCGGTTGCAACTCCGGTCCTGCGGTTCGCCCGAATTGGGCACGGCCCGGTAGTATGCCAAAGCGTCAGCGGGGCGATCAAGGCGCTGTCTTGCTGCCGTGTGTTGTTCTTCGTCGGGTCACAACCGCCACGACGAGCGTTGGCCTGCGCGTTTTCGGCCGCATCTCCTCAAAATCCCCAATCGTACTGAAGCCGAGCTGTGCTGGCAGCCGATACCGAGCACTGAGACAAACCGGGAGGGCGGGACGACCCCGAGTTGTTCCGTTTCAGGATAGAGGTCATCGCACGACGATGGATCGTCGTGCGATGACTTTTTTTATTTCTTGGTGTTTCTTGATTCGTTCGATCCGCTCGTTCAACGCCGTACGGGCATCGGCGACGGCAGGCCCAGCGGCGGCAAGCCCGACAGGACTTCTCCGCCGACGGCTTCGGGGAAAATCTGCTCCAACGTTTCCTTGAGCAGCGGCAGCGGATCGCGGGTCAACTGGGGCTGGTCCAGCGTGCCCGTGACGTGGATCAGCAGCAGCTGTTTGCTGGCCTGGCGGACCACCGCCCGGACGATGGGCAGGTTCAGTTCGCCCGGTCCGACCAGCGAGTAGAACTTGAGGTTGATGCGACGTTCCAAGTCCATTTCGCCGCGGCCTTTGAGGCTCACGGCGTCGCCGTTGAAATTGATTCGGTCCAGATAGACGTGCTCGCCTTGGACGCGGAAGTCGATCTCGCTGCTGGTGAACGCCGTGGTGTCGGGTTGGCGGATGCTGAGCAGCTTGAGCAAGGCCAACATCACGGGGATCTCGTAGATGTCCGCTTCGAACAGCCGGATGGCGCCGGTGCCGCGCCAGGACGGCCAGCCGTATCGGTTGCCGCTTAACGTCAGCAGCGCGTTCGCTCGGCCGCGAATGTTCTGGCTCTTCAGTTCCATCTCCTGGGCGAACTCGGCCAGATCGCCGCGATCCAAACGCAACTGCAGGCGGTACGGCAATTCCGGCTCGAAACCGACCCGGATGTCCGCCGACAACTGGCCGCCAATCGTCCGCGCGGTCAGTGGCTGCGGGACACGTCCGGGAACCACGGCATCCGCTTCCGTGCCAAAGGCGATGCCCGACGGATCGATTCGCATCGGTCCGGTCACCCCGGTCAGTTGAATGTCGCGATACATCACGGAATCGACGTTCAACTCACCGCGGCTGGAAAACGTTCCTTCGCCGCTGGTGCCGACCAGGCGGACTTCGCCGTGCAGATGTTCGAGAGGAAACCCGCACTGCAAGCTGGCGTCTTCGACGTCCAGGATGACGTCCCAAGCCGCAGTGGGCAGCTCGTCCGCTGCGGGTGAGCCGGAAAAGGCCAGGGAGCCCCGCAGGCTGAGTTCGCCCTCGAAGCCCATCCGTTCGACCGCCTTGCCCATTTCTTTCGGCAACGCCGCCCGCAATTCCCGATTGAGCAGGATGCGGTCGGCGACGACGTTGGGCAACTGGACCGTCCAGGAACCGTCGTGGCCCACGCCGCACGCGCCGCTGACGTTGATCTGCGTCTGGTCGTGGATCGCCGAAATGTTTCGCAATTGGACGCGGCCGTTGCTGTAGTTCACCGTTCCGGCCACTTCGTCCAGCCGATAGGGAAACCAGGTTGGCTGGATCGTGATGCTGCGGCCTTCGTCGTTCATCTTCTTGCGCCATTTCTGGGCGGTGACGTCGATCCCCAGGAAACGGCTGGCCGAGGCGTAGCGGATCCCGACGGTCAAGTGATCGATGGTGCCGCGCGGCCGCAACTGGTTCCACAAGGCCCGAGCCCCCGGCTGCAAGGCGTCCCGTAATCCATCTTCCAGCGGCACATCCGTGCCGACGAGATTCAGGACCAGTTCGCTGTCGCCCTGCGGCGTTGCCCGCCAGAACCCCGAGCCCTCGACGTAGGCGTTATCGTTGCGGGCCGTCAAATTCTTAAAGGTCCAACCGTGGTCATCCCACAGCAGTTGGCCGCGAATCATCCCCAGCGGATAAGGGAACCGCTCGTATTGAATGCCGCCGTTGAACAATTCGATTTGAACCTGCCGGTGCAATTTGAGTTGCCGAGGATCCGTTCGCTCGAAGCGGCCGCGGGCGGAGAAGGTGCCCGAGGGCCGCAGCAATCGCACCACGTCGCGCGCGCTGGGATCGATCAGCGCGGCCAGCAGTTTTTCGTCCAGCGGAATCGGCCGGGGACAGTTGAACTCCATCCAGCCTGTCGGATTCTGCCCGGGGTTGTGGAATTCGCCGAGGAAAGCGACGTCCTGGCCGGCTGCGGCAGCGGTCAGGTCGATCTGCATCCGATCGTCCTTCAGGTGCAGCCTTCCGCGGCCGCGTTCCAGCCGGTAAGGAAAACTGTGATAGGCAAAGGAAACGTCCGAACAGGTGATCGTCAGTTCGGGCGTCCATTGCCGTCCATCGAATGCAAGCTGAAATTCGGCGTCAATCGTCCCCGCGGGATCGTAGTTTGCCCAATCGTCCTGCAGGTCCAGCGGCAGGACCTCCAGGAAGCGTCGGTCCAATTCGAGTTGCCGCGCAGCTCCTACGACGGTCAGCGGAGCGTCCGCGTGCCAGCCTCGCCGTTCCAGTTGCAGCGTCACCGTCGTGGCTCCGTTGCGGGCAAAACACTGGTCCAGCCACATCCGCTTGTTGTCCAACTCGAATCGCCCGCGGACGTCGAACAAGGGGAACGGCAGCCGACGGTCGCGAATCTGGCCCGAGGCCAAGGCTCCCTTGATTAAGAAACGAGGCAAATCGGCGGGCGACTCGCCGTTGCCCACGCTGAATTCCAAATCCAGCTGGCCGTGGACGGCGACCGCGGACGACAGTCGCTGCTGCAGATCCAAAGGCAATGCCTCGTGCAGCGGCGCCGACCATTGGAGCCTGTGCACCTTGCCGCTGACACTCCAAGCGGATCGCGCTGCGTCGATCCAGCCCTGAAACGCAAGCCCTTCGAAATGATCGCCGTCGGCGCGGCCGCGAATCCGTGCCGGCGGCGGGGCCTGCCTGGTGTCCGCTCGCGCGGCGTTCCCGGCGGGAACGGACGGCGTCATGTCCAGGCATACGTTGCGAAAGTTCAGCAACCGGCGGACGCCGCCCCGTGGATCGCTGACCTCGATGGTCGCATCGCGGATCGATACGGACGGGTGGGACGAACCGAATTCGGGCAGCGGCCACAATCGTGCGATGTCCCACGAGCCGTCGTCCTGACGCTCCCCCCACAGTTTCAATCCCGAAAGATGGATGTGATTCGCCCGCGGATTCTTCCCGGACAGCAACGATTCGATGTCCACCGCGCACTCGGCGAACACCTCGCTGACGTAGGCCAGCGGCCGATTGTCTCCGCGGCGACTGACGGACAACCCGTGAATCGCCACCCCCCGGCCTTCGTACATTCGGGCATGCCGTACGGACACCCGGAACTCGCGGTACCGTTCGGCGAACTGCCGTTCCACCTGCCCCCGAATTTCATCGTGAACCTGCGACTTGACGGCCAGCCAGACGACCAGCAGACCGCCAACCACCACGGCGCAGGTCAGCAAGACGCCGCGCAGAAAGGCGTTTGTGCGAGCCAGTTGTCCACGCTTCCGTTCGTGCATCGCCTGTGATCGCGAGTTGCCCCGCGCGCCTTTCCGACGAAATCACCGCCGGTCTGAATGACTCGCTTCCCTCTCGCTGCACGCCCAGTCGTCGGGCGCGAAACGAGCCAGACTATCCTTCCACGCCCCTTGGAGAACCCGTTGGCTCTTGAACCATTTCGCTTTCCGCTGCCCCCGCCCCGCGCATCCCGCGCCACCCGTGGATCGCCAGGCCTGCGGCGGGCACGATCAGCACCAGCAACGCCGGCTGCCGGTAGCGAATCGAACCGACAAACACCATGTGCAAGGCGGTGAAATACACGGCCGGCAGGACGCACAGCAGGTACGGCCAGCCGAAACGGGCGGTTCGCCACACGCCGCCCAGTCCCAAGACCAGCAGCGGCACGTAAGCGATCGTCAGTACGACACGGAACGTCCAGCTGCGGAGCGACGCTTCGTTCGGCCAGACATTCCAAATCCGCAGGAATTTCACCGCCGCCAACTGGACGACACGCCCCGGATGACGCACCGCCCAAGCGACCGCCGCATCGCGCATGCGGCGATCCAACCGTGCCTCGAAACAGCCGCCTTGGCTCGCCGCCCGCGGATTCGCCGCGTCTTCCGCGCGCAACTGCGCGCGAAACTCATCCACAAACCGCATGTCGCTCTGGCCGGTCGCCTGTGGGCTCAACCCGTCGTACAGACTCTCGCCGACCTGCAGTGTGGTCGGCACAAAAGCTCCAGTCACCCGCCCGTTGCGAACCCACCACGGAGCCATGACGGCTAGCAAGCCGGCGATCGACCATAGGCCGATCCAGGCCAGACGCCGCCGATCTGCCGTGCGAAGCAGGCTGATACCGACCGCAAAGGGAACGAACAACAGCCAACTGGGACGCGTCAAAGTCGCCACACCGGCAGCCGCCCCTCCCGCCAGCGACCACCAGGCCGCTTGACGCCCCGGCACGCCGGCGCGCCAAGCGAGCGTCCAACAGCACAGGTGCAGCATCATCAGCGGACAGAACGGCGCCTCGGACAACACAAACGTACTCATCGCCACCGCGTCGGGGTAGATCGCCGCCACCGCGCCGGCCAGCAGGGCCGTCTGCCGATCGAACAACAAGCCCGCCAAGCCCATGACTCCGCCCACGGCCAGCACACCCAAGATCGCGCCCAAGCCGCGCGCCGCCAAAACCGGCGGATCGTCTCCGGCCAGCCAAAACACGCTTGCTAGCAGCACCGGGTATCCGGGCGTACGAAACACGCGGCGATCCGGATTCATTTCAAACGGCCGCCCCTCCGCCACCGCGCGCCCCAGCTCCCAGTACGTTTCGCTGTCCGGAAAGGCAAATTCCACGCCCTCCGGCAACCGCTGCTCCCACCAGCAGCCGGCCGCGATGCGAACAGCGAAAGCCAGCAGCAGAATGTACAGCGACAGTTTCCGGTACACAAACGATCCTTAGGTCTACGCCAGACGGCGGATTGGACGCGATATCTATCCGTCACCACCCTGGAAAACGCATGCGCGCACGGGGTGCGCAAAAAACTCGTCGGATCGTAGGGTTTTCATGCCACGCGGGTCAAGACAAGCTTTTTTTCGGGATGGACTGCTAGCAGGGGGGCAAAACGAGCGTGCAGCCCGCTTGCCTGGACGGGAAAGCCTTCTTGTCAGCGAGGAAAACTAGCACGCGGCGCGATCTGGGGGTGTTGCAGGACAGCAGCCTACCGGGTAGGCTATGATTCAGTAATCCGCCTTTAATCCAACCCACAACACAGGCTGTGGTTAAAATGCAGCCGTCGGAGCCGCATTCCCTTGATGCGTCTGCTGACTGACCCACCCGGCAATGTCTTCGAGAAAGGCCCTGCCGTGACGATTGCGTTCCTGGTGTTGAGATACCGCGATCCGCAGAAAACGGAGACGCTCAAGGGCTCCGTGGGTAGCAAGAAAAGTCCCTCCACAGTTCATCCTCGAGGCGATTTGCGATGAGAATCAAGATCTTTTTGCCACTTTGGGTTGCCCTCGCGATTACCATTTTGCCCTCGGTCCATGCCGGGGAGGAACCGAAGCCGGCCAACGCGGCGGCCGAGACAGGCGCGCCGGCAGAAGCAGCCGCGCCGGCAGAAGCAGCCGCGCCGGCAGAAGCAGCCGCGCCGGCAGAAGCAAACGCGGAGGCCAAGGCCAAGGCCGACTACGAGGCGGCCGAGAAGGCGGCCAGGGAGGCGGAAGCAGCGATCGGGCCTTTAAGGGACACCATGCGAAAGGCCGATGCGGCATACGCCGAAGCGAGCAAGGTGGCCATCACCGCGCGACAAAAGGCCGCGGATACGAAGAATTTGGCGGGCGAGCAGGGTGTGAAAGATTTGGAGCAGGCTGAGGCCGCCGTGCCCGCTGCGGTCAAAGCCTTGACCGACGCAACCGACGCCAAGCCTCCGCTGGACAAGGCGTTGGAAGAGGCTAGGGCCATCGCGGCACCGTTGCAGGCCGCTTACGATGCCGCCGAGAAGGTGGCCAAGGAGGCGGAGGCCGCCGCGAAGATCGCCTCCGACGCGGCCAACCGGCTTGACGAGGAAGCCAAGAAAGCCACGGATCAGGCGGTCGCCCTGCGCAAGGCGGCTGACACGGCCAAAACCGCTTTGGCTCGGGCACAGCAAAACGAGCAGCGGGCGACGGAAAAAGCCAACGCCGCCCCGCAGAAGCTGGCCGAAGCCGAGGTGCAGAAGAAGACCGCCGACGAGGCTCTGGCCAATGCCGAAAACCAAGTCGCCGCTGCCACGACCGCTCATCAAGCCGCCGAGCAGGCGGCCCAGGCGGCGGAGGCCAACGCCAAAGCAGTCCCCGACGACCAGAAGCAGCAGGCCGCAGCCGACGCGGCCGCCAAACGCAAAGCGGCGGACGACGCCAAAGCGGCCCTGACGCAAGCACAGGCAGCGCAGCAGAATTCGCAAAAACTGGCCGGCGCTGCATCCCAGACGTTGGCTCGGGCGACGGCGCAGAAGAAAATGGCCGACGCGGCCTTGGCAAACACCAAGACCCAAATAGCCACCGCAACCGCGGCTGCCCAGGCGGCCGAGCAGGCCGCCGTGGCCGGGGAGAAAACGGCCGAGGAGAAGAATCAGCTGGTAGCACAAGCTGCCGCCAAGCGAAAAGCGGCGGCGGATGCTGGGGCTGCCTTGGCTCAATTGCAACAGGGCGAGCAGCAAGCCCAGGCTCAGGCCACGGCCGCGGCGCAGAAGGTGAGCGAAGCCCAGGCAGAGAAGAAATCGGCCGACGATGGCTTGGCCAATGCGAAAAACCAAGTGGCTGCGGCGGCCGCCGCGGCGGAGGCCGCCGAGCAGGCCGCGCAGGCCGCGCAGGCTGCCGAGGCCACGGCCAAGCAAGTTGCCGAAGATGCCGCTAAGCCGGATGCCGAGAAGACGCAGGCCGCTGACGAGGCCGCCGCCAAGCGCAAAGCGGCCGACGAGGCCAAGGCCGCCCTGACTCAGACACAGCAGAGCGAGCAAGCGGCGCAGGCTCCGGTTGCGGCCGCCGCGCAGAAGCTGGCCGAAGCCGAGGCGCAGAAGAAATCGGCGGACGAGGCACTGGCTGGCGCCAAGAACCAAGTCGCCGCCGCCACCACGGCGGCCCAGGCGGCTCAGGAAGCGGCCAAGGAGATCATCCAACTCGATACGGCAATCCAGCTGGCCACCGCCGATGCCGCCGCCAAACGCAAAGTGGCCAACGATGCCAAGGCCGCTCTGACCCCCGCAGCGCAGAAGCTGGACCAGACGGCGGTTCAGGCCAACACCGCCGCACAGGATTTTACCAGGGCCGAAGCGCGGAAGAAGGCGGTCGACGAGGCTCTGGAGAGCCTCAAGCAACGGATCGCCGCAGCCAAGGAGAGCCACGTGGCGGATGAACAAGCCGCCAAGGAGGCGGAAGCTGCGGCCGTTCCGCTGAAAGAGGAAGCCGACAGAACCCGGGCGGCGTATGCGGCTGGTATGGCGGCCGCCGACGAGAAACGCAACCAGGCCCAGCAGGCCAAAGCGGCGCTCTACCGACTGGTCGCCTCCCGGCAAGTGGCAGGCATTGTGGACAGTTCCGATCCGCCGCAGCCGGCGAACCGGATCGACGAGATTATCTTGGCAAAGTTGAAGACGTTGGGGATCGAACCGGTTCTCTGCTCCGACGCCGTGTTTGTCCGCCGCGCGTACTTGGACCTGACCGGCAAGCTACCCCCTGCGGAAGTGGCCAAAGCGTTCATCCAAGATCCGGACCCGAGCAAGCGGGCCGCCTTGATCGACCGTCTGCTCAGCCGGTCCGACCATGCCGATTTCTGGGCCATGAAATGGAGTGACGTCCTGAGAATCAAGGCCGAGTTCCCCGTCACGCTTTGGCCCAATGCGGCGCAGGCCTATCACCGCTGGGTTTGGGAATCGATTGCGAGGAACAAGCCGTACGACCAGTTTGCCCGGGAACTGCTCACCTCCAGTGGCAGCAATTTCCGCGTCGGGCCGGTCAACTTTTACCGCGCCATCCAGGAGGAAACCTCGGAGAATATTGCCGGGGCCGTGGCGTTGGCCTTCATGGGCGAACGGATTCATTTGTGGCCCGAAGACCGCCGGACCGGTACGGCCGTGTTTTTCTCGCAGGTCGGTTACAAGCCCACCAGCGAGTGGAAAGAGGAAATCGTCTTCTGGGATCCTCTCAAATCGGCCGCTGTGCCCGGCAGTACCGCTCGAGGGATCGACGCCGTGGCCAAGTCCGTGACGGTGACCAATCAGATTCCCCAGGCCCTGGCCGAACCAATCGACAAGAACGGGCCGCTGGATGCCGCTTTTCCGGACGGCACCAAGATCACCGTTCCGCCGGACCGCGATCCGCGGGAGCTGTTTGCCGATTGGCTGATCCGGCCGGAGAATCCTTGGTTTGCCCGCACCATCGCCAACCGCACTTGGGCGTGGGCCATGGGACGCGGCATCGTCCACGAACCCGACGACTTTCGCCAGGACAACCCGCCGAGCAACCCCGAACTGTTGGACTACCTCGCGGCAGAGTTGATCTCCAGCGGTTGGGATCTGAAGCATCTGAAGCGGTTGATCTTCACTTCGACCACCTACCGGTTCTCGTCGATACCGAGATTTCAACAGCCGGAAGCCCTTGCCAACTTTGCCAGCTATCCATTGCGGCGCGTGGAGGCCGAGGTGCTGATCGATGCTTTGAACGACATTACCGGTGCTTCGGACCTGTACACCAGCGCCGTTCCGGAACCTTTCACGTATATTCCCAGCGACATGCCTGCGGTAGCTCTGGCCGACGGCAGCATCACCAGTTCGTTCCTGGCGTTGTTCGGACGTTCGGGGCGCGATACGGGGCTGGAAGCCGAGCGTATCAGCGAACTCGCCACGCCCCAGTGGCTGCACATGCTGAACGCGGCCACGATCCAGAGCAAGCTTCAGAACGGCCCAAAACTGGCGGCACTGATCGCCGCCGGCGGCCAACCGCAGGAAATCGCCGAGAGGCTTTACCTGGCAATTCTTTCGCGGTTTCCGACGGAAGCGGATGTCAAGGCCGCGGAGGAACACACCAACACCGGAGTTGCGAAAGGGCGCGACGTCTGGATCGATCTGGCCTGGGCGTTGATCAACAGTCCCGAGTTTCTTTTGCGGCATTAACTTGACTCGAAACGGTCGGTTTCTTAGCACGACGCTCCCATCGGGAGCAGAAGGAGAACGGAGATCATGAGCACAAACCACGATCCACATAACCAACAGCGTGTGTCTCGGCGCGAGGCCATGCGGCGAGGCGCTTGGAGTGCAGCGAGTCTGGTCGCGGCCAGCGGTTTAGGCTCCCGCGCTTTTGCGGCCGAGCCCGAGAAGACGCCCGAGCAGAAGCTGGCAGACGACAAGGCCGCTCGGGATGCGGCCGCCACCGCCAAGGCCAAGAAAGGCCAGGTCAAGTCGGTCATCCAGATCTTCTTGTGGGGCGGCATGTCGCAGAACGATACCTGGGACCCGAAGCCGGGGACGGGTTACGACTATATGGGCGAGTTTGATAGAGTCATCCCCACCAACGTGGATGGAATCCAACTCAGCTTCCTGTTCCCCCATCTTGCCAAGCAGGCCGACAAGTTTGCCTTGATCCGCAGCATGACACATGGCAATAACGGTCACGAGACGGCGGCCTACCTGATGCAGACGGGCCACGCGCCCGGCGGGCGGTTGGCTTACCCCAGCGTGGGTGCTATTTTCACGTACTTCAAAAAAGATGAATACAAGGGGCTGGTTCCGCCCTACATCGTCATGCTCCAGGCCGCCGGGCGGTTTTCCGAGGAGGGCTTCTTGGGCCCCGCGTACAAACCGTTCGCCACGGGCGGCGATCCGAATGCGGAGCGTTTCGAGGTGCAGGGAATCGTCAACCGGGGAATCGACGACGGGCGGCAGAAGGCCCGCCGCGAATTGGTCGATAAGGTCAATCTTATGGGCTACGGCCTGGCGGACGTCCCGGAGATGGCTGCCGCCGAGGCGGCCAGAGAGAACGCCTACGGGTTGATCTTGGGCAGGGGGAAAGAGGTCTTCAACCTCGATAACGAACCTGCGGCACTCCGGGACCGTTACGGGCGGAACACGTTCGGGCAGGAATGTCTGGCGGCGCGGCGGATGGTCGAGGCGGGGGTGCCCTACATCACCATCAGCTTCCCCGGTGGCTGGGACACGCACGCCAATCACTTTCCGACGATGCGGCGGCAATGTCCTTTGTTGGACCAAGGGCTGGCAACGCTGCTTGCGGATCTGAGCGAGAAAGGCTTGCTGGACAGTACCCTGGTTTGGTGTACCGGCGAGTTTGGCAGGCCCCCGAAGATCGACTGGGCGCCGCCTTGGAACGGGGGTCGCCATCACCATGGGGCCGTCTTCACCGTGTTGGTTGCCGGCGGCGGATTCAAAGGCGGCCGGGCGGTCGGTTCGTCCGACAAAATCGGTGAGTTTGTAGCGGAGAGGCCCGTCTATCCGGCGGACCTCCTGGGCAGCTTCTATTTGTTGGCCGGTATCGATGCCACCGCGAAACTACCCCATCCTTGGGGTCTTGATGCCTACGTACTGGACACCGAAAACGAAGGCATGAAGTCGGCCGGGATGCTGGAAGAGATCATGTAGAGGAAAAAGACATCAAGGGAAAGGCATTATGTACAAGCTTCGATTTGCCATGTTTGCTTTGGCCGTTTTGCTGGCCGCGGCATCCTCGGCTTGGGCGCAGAACCAGTACATCGGGTTTGTCTATCCGGCCGGTGGCCAGCAGGGCACGACGTTCCCGATCCGGCTGGGCGGTCAGGCGCTCCTCAATCCTGCTCACGTGGTGGTGAGCGGGGAAGGGGTTTCCGTCCGGCTGGTCGAGTACTCCCGGGTCCTGGGCAATCAGGAGCTCGGGTTGGTCCAACAGCAACTGAACGAGTTGCGAAAGCCGGAAACGACGGTGGACGACGTCATGGCCGCCAAGATGGCTTGGTACGAGTTTCCCGCGCCCATCGGCCCGCCCGCTGCTGCGGGGGCAGAGGAAGGCATTATGTGCTCGGCGTGTGGCCGTATGAACCCGCTTGACGCCACCGTCTGCAGCGATTGCAGTGCGAAGCTGGAGAGACCAGCAGCCCCGCCACCGGTTGCAACGGATGCAAAAGAAGAGCCGCCAAAGTCCGAGAAAGAGATCGCCAAGCAGAACCTGATCGATCGGATCCAAAGGAGGTTCGCCGAGGACGAACGCACACCGGCCGTCGGTTCCCAGACCGAACTCATCTTTGCCGAAGTCACGATCGAACCCGACGCCAAACCAGGCCGCCGCGAGATCAGGGTTGTCACCAAACGGGGCGTCTCCAACTCGCTGTCCTTTTACGTGGGCCAAGTGCCCGAAGTTGCCCGCAAGCCGATGAAGACCATGCAACTGCCGGTGCTCGGCAGGGAGCATCTGGCCCAACGCAAGAGGCCGCCGGAAGAAATCGTGCTGCGGATCCCCGTGCCCTGTACGATGAACGGCCAGATCGCCGCGGGCGAGGTGAACCGGTACCGTTTTTCGGCGAGCGAGGGGCAGCGTCTGGTGATCACCGCCAAAGCCCGGGACTTGATCCCCTACGTCCCCGACGGCGTTCCCGGCTGGTTTCAAGCCGTGCTGAGGCTGCACGATGCCAAGGGCAACGAGGTCGCGTACAACGACGATTTCCGTTCGAATCCCGATCCGCTCATCTATTACGAAGTCCCCGCGGACGGCGAGTACGTGCTGAGCATCAACGAGGCGCTGTTTCGCGGCCGGGAGAGTTTCGTGTATCGGATTACGATCGGCGAGCTGCCGTTCGTGACCAGCATCTTCCCCTTGGGAGGCCGTGTGGGTGAACCGGTGGCGATCGAGATGGAAGGCTGGAATCTGGAAGAGACCACGATGGCACCGCCCCCCCAAGACGCAACACCGGGGCACTATCTGCTTGCCGCCGCGAACGGGGAGCGTCTTTCCAACTACGTGCAGTTTGCCCTGGACACGCTGCCCGAGTGCCGGGAACAGGAACCCAACGACGAGGCGGCCACGGCCCAGAAAGTGGCTCTTCCCATCATCGTCAACGGGCGCGCGGATCGCCCGGGTGACTGGGACGTCTTCGAGGTGGAAGGAAAAGCCGGCGAGACCATCGTCGCGGAAGTCCAGGCCCGCCGGCTCGGTTCTCCGTTCGATTCCTTCGTCAAAGTCACCAATGCGGACGGCAAGATCATCGCGTTGAACGACGATCATTACGACGCCGCGTCGGGACTGAACACCGACCATGCCGATTCCTACCTGATGATCAAGCTGCCCGCCGACGGAAAATACTTCGTACACATCGGCGACACCAGGCGTCAGGCCGGAAAGGAGTATGCCTACCGGCTCCGGATCAGCCACCCGCAGCCCGATTTCGAGTTGCGTTTGATCCCTTCTCGGATCGTGATGCCCAGCAAGGGTTCCGCCTCGGTGACCGTCTTTGCCATTCGCAGGGACGGATTTGCCGGGCCGATCGCGCTGAGCTTCAAAGATCTGCCGGAGGGGCTCGAATCCGCCGGCGCCACGCTGGCGGCCAACCAAGAGGCCGTGGGGCTGGCGCTGAAAAACAGCCTGACCGAATTGGAAGAGCTGGTCAACGTCACCGTCGTGGGGACGGCGAAAACCGGCGACCGGGAAATCGTCCGTCAAGCCGTGCCGGCCGAGGATCGAATGCAAGCCTTCCTGTGGCGCCATTTCTTGCCTGCGGACACCCTGCCGGTGCTGGTCTTCGATTCATCCTACCAGCCACCCGCAGAGCGCGTCCGCCCGCCGATCCGTGACGAGGATCGGCCAAAGGATGTGCAGCGGACGTTGACCAAGGCATCGGTCACCGGCCGTCTGAACGAGATCGAACGCCTCTATCAAGAATGGTTTTTGACCGACGAGTTTACCAACCGCGAGATCGCGGGCATCGAAGCCCGTGTGATCCAATAGACGGCCTCCAGGAATCAACAAAGGGTCCGCCGAACGATGCCTTCGGCGGATTCTTGGCTCCCTTGCCGGTGGACGCCGCGATTGAAACCAAGTCGGCAAAGGCGACGAAATCCCTGTTCGTGTTTTTCTGCGCTCACTCGTCCGCCAACGCTTTGATTCGTTCCTCGACGACCTTGCGCAAACGGGGATCGCCGGCCGGGTCGGCGAGAATCGACTGGTAGGTCGCCAACGCTGCCGCCTGGCGCCCGGCGGCCCGTAGCGTATCGCCGCGGGCCAGTTGCATCGAGTCGCGCCAAAACCCTTGGTGCTGATCGACGTTCACCCGTCCCAGCGTGGCGAGGGCTTCGTCGAACTGGCCATGTCTGGTCTGGATGCGGGCGATGGCCTGGATCGCGTAGAACTGGTCGGCGCTGCCGAGGTGCTTTCCGGCGCCGACAATCGCCTGATAGGCGGTCCGTGCGGCCTCGTCGTCCTGAAGGTTGTGCTCGCGGTTTTGACCGAGCGCCAGTTGGATGGCGTCGCGCGTTCGTGCCTCGCTGGTCCACGGGAGCGCACGGCGGAGATCGGCTTCGGCCTCTTGGCCGGCGCGATTGGCCACGTAAGCGCGGCCGCGGGCAAAATAGCCGTCGCCTCGCTTCCAGAAGGGCCAGGCGTCGATGTCTTCTTGGGCGAATTGCTCGATGACTTTCGCCGCTTGCGCACGGTCGAGCAGGTTCTGAATGAGCACCGTATTCCGCACGGCAGCGATGGGGATGCGGGCGGCCAATTGGTCCGCCACATCAGGTTTGCGCAACCCGCGGGCCGTGGCGGCGGCTTGCTCGAGCGCGTGAGCGCGTTGCAGGTCGGTGAGCTTGCCGTCGGCGGCGGCCAGATAGGCGGCGAGAGCTTCGTCCCGTTGGCCGTTGCGGGCCAGGCTCTCGGCGATGCGGAGGGCGCGAAGGAAATCATCCTCGGGTTCACCCGCGTCGAACTGGTGTGATGGGCCGTCGTAGAAGTGAGCGAACTTCAACTCGTGATGGAACGTCTCCCCGCCGGTGGGCGAGAAAGCGCTATGTTCCTGGCCGTCCTCGCGGATCCGCTGACGGCACAGGTTGATGTGCCAGGGCAGACTCTGCGTGGGCTTGCGCCCGATCACTTGATGCAGCGGGTCGTTTGCATCCTGGGTGACCGGGATCCGCATCTCGACGGTCCAATGGTCCTTGGCGACGTGCGTGGCGACCTCGGCCTGCGCGTTCCAGCTGAACCACGCAGTGCGCGCGGCGGAACGGTCGAGATCGGCCACGGCGCCCGACGGGCTGACGGCGATCTGGTAATACGAGCGGGCGTCGGTGGCCAGCAGCACTTCGACACAGTCGCCGTACCAGAGTGCGGCATCGTCCTGCTTCGTCGTGCCGATGTTGAGCGGTTCGCCGGGATGTTCCTCGCAGCGGAAGGCAAAGTACAGGTTGTTGCCGATCCAGGCGGACTTGACGGTGGTGCCAAAGATGGGCTGGCGTCCCGTTTGCAGTTCGCCAAAGCGGCACGTGGCGGAGGGAAAAGCGTTCACCCAGGCGTCGTCGTCCAGTTTGCCGTCGATGACGATTGGCCCTCGCGACTGGCCGACCAGCCGCAGCACGGGCACCGGGCCGCGTTTTTGGCCCAGTTGCTGGCTCTTGCTGCGCAGGCCCTTGAGATAATCGTCCATCCAAGCCAATCGGCGGCCAACCACCGAGCCCGCGTCCGCCCTGGCCTGCGCTTGGGCGAACAGCGCCAGCGCGCGATCGGCCTTGGCCTTGTCTTGCTCCATGTCCTGCCAATTCGCTTCGCAAAACTCGAAGAAAGCCAGCATCTCTCGCTCGGCGGGGCCGTAAAACAGGCGGCAGTATTCGCGGAGCAGGGCGTCGGCATCCTGCTGCCGGCCGCCCCAGTACATCCGCTGGGTGAAGTAGACCAGGAAGTGATTGAAGCCGATGCCGACCTGGTCGAAGTCCTGTCGCACGCTGAGCCAGATATCCTCGCCCTGCGAGCTGCCTTTGGTGGCGTTGATGCTTGCGCCCATCGTGTGCGGCGTGAACGAGGGCAGATACCAGCCGCGGTCGGTGAAGGGATAGTTTTCGAAGACGATAATCAGATTGTCGGTCTTCGCCAGCCAGCTCTCGCGCAGCTGGCGAATTTCTTCCTGCTGCTCCGGCCGGCTGTTCATCGGTCGCCGTCCGCCGACGATCGAGACTACGACGTTCGGCTCCAGCTTGTCGATCTTCAGCGGGGGCAGAGTATAGACGCCGTAAGCACAGTTGAGGATTCTCTTGTCCGGATGCGTCTTGCGCACCTCTCGGGCTACGCGATCGACGAAATCCCAGACGTAGTCGGACAACAGGCCGCGCTGGTCGCGTTCGGGCGAATCCTTTCCCGCACACAGCGGGCACTGGCAGATGGCGGTGTAGCCGTCGGGCGGCATCACGGAAATCGCGTCCAACTGGTAGTGGTCGAGCTGGGCGCGAACATAACGCACCGTCTCTCGGAACAATTCCTCGTTCGAGTAGCAGAGCTGGTTGAGCCGTTGGCCGGGCTGGTTGTGGCGTTTGCCGCCGTACAGTGCGAACCAGTCGGGATACTCAGCCAGGATCTCGTCGCGGTGCGTCATGTCGTGCATGCCGTGCGCGACCTGGATGCCGTAAGGATCGCGACTGCCCAGCCGCATGGCCCACATCGCCAGGTCGTGCCCATGCACGCCGAACCGCACGTTAAAGCGGCGGATGGGAAAGTCCGGCCGCACCGTCTCGTCCACTTTCGGCAGCGGGATCGTGTCCAGCACGGGCAGCACTTCGCCCAGTTCGCCCGGCGCGTACCAGCGCACGCCGAGCATACTGAGCCACCCGCACACGGCATTGAACGAACCGCGTTCGTCGAAGCTCCACATCTCCAGCGGGGCGAGTTTCTGTCCCGCAATTCGTAGCGAGTCGGGCAGTCCCGTCTCGCCCGGCAGTCGGAAACGATCTTTGTACAGGGTCGCATGCGGCGCGCCCCACAGCGCGCCGGTGATCTCGTCCCACTCGCGCTGCAGCTTGCCACTGACGATCTCCGCATTGTTCCGCGCCCAGGGTTCGATGGGCGTGAATTCTGTGTCCTGACCGATCAGCACGAGCCAGTCATCGCCTGTAACGATGCGGTATGCGCCGTCCTGCAAGCCGTCGGCCGTGATCCCCAGCCGGTCCGTATACTCGCTGCGGCCGACGTAGATCGGCATCGTTCCCGCCCCGCTCGACTGCGTCACGATCGGCAGATGCGCGCCGCTGATCTTCTGGACGTAGTCCTGCAGTTCCTGCGCAGCCAGCCGTACCGTCCGCGGCGGCGACGGCGCGATCACGATCGTAGCCCGCGGCTGACCGTTTTCGACCAGCAACGTTCCGGCGGCCAGGGATGGGGCACAACACAAGACGATGAACCAGCAAGGGAGCATTTTCATGGGATAATTCCTCGGCGTGTTTTCACGGTTTTAGGCCCTGTTCGTGGAGCGGCAGGCTGGCCGCGGCATGATTCAGGCTGTGTTCAGCCAGGGCCAGGAGGCTGCTCGCGGTCATTCTAGCCGAACGGCAACGAATCTGTGATGCTCGCCCTGCAGAACTTGGCGAACAATTGGGGCTCGTATCGAAGGAGGTACGAAGAATGGCTACGTCAGCGGTACTGACCGGGTCCGTAGGGGCGATTTCGTCCTCAACCTGTCCAAGGGCGTGACCGAACCGGAAAAGACGCTCGAACAGTATATGGTCATGCCGCAGTTGTCCGTCATTGACGAACTTCATGCCTTTGCTGGCGATGACCGTGGCTGGCACCTGCTGTCGGTTTTCTCTCGGATTGGCCGGATTGCCGGACGAGACATCCAGCGGATCGGCTTGTCGGCCACGGTGGGCAATCCCCAAGAGATGCTCGGGTTGGTTGTCGTCCGGCTCGCACAGGCCGCAGCAGGTTGCCCATGTCGAGGCGACCGACGAGAAAGGGCGATCCCGCTTGCTTGGGTGAAGTTCAGATGCTCCGCCATGCCGCCTGCCAGAGCATCCGGGGAAACCCGGCCTTCGGCCAAGAACGCCACGCCCAGAATCGCCACCCGGGAATTGCCACACGGGCCCCGTCTTGCGGCTCGGCGGGTGCATCGTTACGATCAAAGCTCGCCGCAAAGCTTCCTGCATGCGAAACGGAATTGCGGCTGGCGATTTGTGAACAGAATGGTTCGAGTACCTGTTAACCGGTTTTGGAAAGAAGGAGACGTCCCGTGCGCAACATGACGATGGCAACCAAACTGAGCGGACTCATCCTGGGCGTGCTGGCATGCGGTGCCAATATCGCGGCCTGGGCCGACGATCCTTGGGTGGTGTACGAAGGCAAAGAAGGGCCGGGCAACGGCAAGCACATCGTGCTGATCGGGGGTGACGAAGAGTATCGCTCCGAAGAAGCCCTGCCGATGCTGGGCAAAATCCTGGCCGTTCATCACGGCTTTAAGTGCACCGTGCTGTTCTCGATCAACCCGAACGACGGCACGATCGACCCGATGAACCAGAACTACATCCCCGGGCTGCAGCAGTTGCAGACCGCCGACATGATGATCATCGCTTCGCGGTTCCGCGAACTGCCGGACGAGGACATGAAGTACATTGACGAATTTGTGAATTCGGGCAAGCCGATCTTGGGTCTGCGGACGGCGACCCACGCCTTCAGCTACTCGAAAAACAAAGACAGCGCGTATATCAAGTACGACTGGCGGAACAAGGATTGGCCCGGCGGATTCGGCCAACAGGTGTTGGGCGAGACCTGGATCAATCATCACGGACATCATAACGTGGAAAGCACCCGCGGAGTGATCAACGAAGAATTCAAGGATCATCCGATCTTGAAGGGGGTCAAGGATGTTTGGGGCCCCACCGATGTCTATGGCATCAAGAACCTTGTGCCCGAGGCCCAGGTGCTGATGCTCGGCCAGGTCTTGGTGGGCATGAAACCGACGGACAAGCCGGTCGATGGTCCGAAGAACGACCCCATGATGCCGCTGGTCTGGACCAAGACGTTTACGGGCAATCAAGGCAAAACGTCGCAAGTGATCTGCACGACGATGGGGGCGGCGGTCGATTTCGCGTCGGAAGACCTGCGGCGGTTGGTGGTCAACGCCGCGTACTGGGCCACCGGCCTGGCGGACAAGATTCCCGAGCGGGCGTGTGCCGACCCCGTGGGGCCGTTTGAACCGACGTACTTCGGTTTCGGCAAGTTCACCAAGGATTTGAAGCCGTCGGACCTGAAGCTGTAGGTTCGGCTCGCATCCGAGCCGTTTCCCCCCCAAGGTTCCAGTTTCCGCAAGGACCAACGCGATGCCCCGCCAGCATCCACCGCAAAGCCGCTGTCTGGCGGGCGTCGCGCGCGGCGACATCACTCCGCCGGTGGGCATTTATCATCGCATGTGGGGTGCGGCGACGCATGACCGGTCCACCGGCGTCCACCGTCCGTTGACCGCGACGGTCTTGTACCTGGAAAGTCTTCAGGCGGCGGACGGGTTTCAGGTCATCGTGGCTGTGGACCACTGTCTGCTGAGGCCGCAGGAGTTTCAGGACTTGCGGGACCGTGTCGCGGCGGCGGCCGAGCTGCCGCGGGAGCGGTTTGTACTGTTTTTTTCTCATACCCACGCCGCCGGATTGATGGGGTACGAACGCTACGACTTGCCCGGCGGCGACTTGATTCCGCCTTATTTGGAACAGCTTGGCGCGGATCTGGCGGCGCTGACTCGCCGGGCTTGTAACGCGAAGCAGGCGGCGTCGATCGTCTACGGTGTGGGGCGATGTTCGCTGGCGGCCAATCGCGATTACTACGACGCGGGGCAACAGCGGTATGTTTGCGGCTACAACCCCAGCGGCGTGGCCGACGACACGGTCTTGGTAGCTCGCCTCACCGGGTCGGATTCCCAGCCGCTGGCCACGATCGTCAACTATGCCTGCCATCCGACGACGCTGGCATGGGAGAACACGGTCATCAGTCCGGACTATGTCGGCGCCCTGCGCGAAGTGGTCGAAGCGGCCACGGGCGTTCCGTGCCTGTTCCTCCAGGGCGCGTCGGGCGACGTGGGGCCCCGCGAAGGCTTTGTCGGCGACGTCGCCGTGGCGGACCGCAACGGACGGCAGCTGGGTTATGCTGCGCTGGCGGCTTTGGAAGCGGTTCCGGCTGCGGAGACCAGCTACGAGTATGCAGGGCCGGTGATTTCCGGCGCGACGTTGGGGATCTGGAAATACGTGCCGGCGGACGAGAGCCGCCGTCAGGAGTGCCAGATTTGGCAGGCTTGCCAGTTTGTGGTTCCGTTGCCCTATCGCCAGGACTTGCCAAGCGCCGACGAGGTGAAACGCGAGCGGGTGCAATGGGAGCAGGAAGAGCGTGCCGCCCAGGCGGCTGGCGATGCGATCCGAGCGAGGAACGCGCGGGCCATGGCCGAACGCATGACGCGCAGCTTGCACCGCATCGAACATCTGCCGCCGGGTGATTGGTATCCCTACACCGTCCGCATCTGGCGGCTGGGCGATGCCGTCTGGCTGGCGCTTCGCGGCGAGCACTACAACGTGCTGCAGCGCGAGTTGCGGGCTCGCTGTGCCGGTACGCCGCTGGTAATCGGTACGCTCGCCGACGCCAGCGACGTCTCGTACCTGCTGGATCGTGATTCGTTTGGCAAAGGACTGTATCAGGAGGAAGTCTCGATCCTCGCCCAAGGAGCATTGGAGACGCTGATCGAGGCCATCGCAGACAAGATGCAAGTTTTGAAGGGCGAAGCCGAGAAAAAGCAAGCCCCCTGACCCCTGACCCCTGACCCCTGACAACTGACAACTGACAACTGACAACTGACAACTGACACCCCCCCATGAAAATCACCGCCATCGAAACGTCTGTCTGTCATGCCCGGATGCGGAACTGGGTGTTTGTCAAGGTATTGACGGACCAGCCGGGATTGTACGGCTGGGGCGAAGCCACGCTGGAATGGCACACGCGGGCGGTGGTCGGCGCGGTGCAGGATTTAGCCGAATTGGTGGTTGGCGAGGATCCGCGGCGGATCGAGCATCTGTGGCAGATGATGTACCGGCAGCACTTTTGGCACGGTCACGGGATTGTCCGCGCGACGGCGATCGCGGGGATCGACATCGCGTTGTGGGATATTGCCGGCAAGATAGCGGGGATGCCGTGTTCGCAGCTCTGGGGCGGACCGGTGCGGGATTACGTCCGCACCTACTGTCATCTGGGTGGCGGGCGGATGGAGGATTTCTACGGGACGTCGATCGAGGACGCCCGCAAGTTCGGCGACTTGGCGCGGCAGGCGGTTGAGGACGGTTTTACGGCGTTCAAAGCGATGGCCGTACCGCCGACGATGCCGATCGAAGGTTTGCGGCCGATCCGATTGGCCGAGGCCGCTGTCCAGTCGATGCGTGAAGCGGTCGGTGACGCCATCGACATCATGGTCGACTGTCACGCCCGGCCTTCGCCGGCCATGGGGCTGAAGTTCGGCCAGGCGTTAGACGCGTATGGGCTGTATTTCTTTGAAGAGCCGTGTTGGCCGGAGAGCATTGACGGACTGGCGATGATCAACCAGGCGATCACGACCCCGGTGGCCACCGGCGAGCGGATCACGGAACTGTCGTACTTCCGCCAGTTGTTCGCGGAGCGCGGCTGTGAGATCTGTCAACTGGACATCACGCATTGCGGAGGTTTCACGGCCGCGCGGCGCATCGCCGCGCTGGCCGACGCCCACCGGATCGCGTTAGCGCCGCACAATCCGCAAGGGCCCGTCAGCACCGCGGCCTCGCTGGAGTTCGGCTTCTCGCAGCCCAGCTACATCATTTGCGAAACGGTCCACGGCGACGTGCCCTGGCGAGCGGACGTGGTGGACGAGGGGTTCACGATCGAGCCGAAAGGGCGCATCGTGCGGCCCAACACGCGGCCGGGATTGGGGATCGCGATCGACGAGGACGAGGTCCGCAAGCATCCGTTTCAACAGGAACTGCTGCAACGGGTATTTTACCCGGACGGCGGTGTGGGGGACTGGTGAGATGACCCGAACCCTGGGCGGCGTCCTGCCGATTGTCCACACCCCGTTTCTGACGGACGACACGATCGACGCCGTCAGCTTGCAGCGTCAGATCGATTGGGCGTTAGCCTCGGGCGCCGCCGGTTTGTGTATGGGCATGGTGTCCGAACTGTTGCGGCTGACGCACCGCGAGCGTTTGGAATTGACGGCGATGATCGCCGAAATGAGCGCGGGCCGGGGACTGGTCATTGCCGGGGTGGGCGCCGAGAGCACGAAGCAGGCTTTGGAGTACGCGTGCGCGGCCCGCGTGTCGGGTTGCGATGCGATGATGGCCATTCCGCCCGTCTCGACGGCGTTGCCTGGCGAGCAGCTGCTGGAGTATTTTGCCACGTTGGCGGAATCGGTCGATCTGCCGCTGATCGTCCAGGATGCATCGGGCTACGTCGGCCGCCCGATTCCGTTGGAGGTTTGTATTCAGTTGCTCGATCGTTTCGGGCCGGACAAGATCTTGTTCAAACCGGAATCGAACCCGGTGGGGCCTCGATTATCGGCCCTGCGGGAGGCCAGTGGCGGGCGGGCTCGCATTTTCGACGGTTCCGGCGGGCTCTCGCTAGTCGACTGCTATCGCCGGGGGATTGCGGGGACCATGCCGGGCATGGAGTTTCTGGAAGGTATTGTGGCCTTGTGGACGGCCTTGCAGCACGGCGACGAACGGGCCATCTATCGGCTGTACCTGCCGATTTGTGCGCTGGTCAGTCTCCAGCTGCAGGCGGGATTGGACGGATTTTTGGCGATTGAAAAGTACGTTCTGGCCAAGCGAGGCTTGTTTGAAACCGACGTCCGCCGCAAGCCGTATGCGTGGGAGATGGACGAGGAAACGCGGCGGGAACTGGAACGGCTGCTGGAACAGCTGGATGCGGCGCTGCGCGAGCATGACCCACGGCGAAAATAGGGGAATAGGGAAATAGGGAAGAGGAGGGTTATCAATGGGAAAACGATGGCAACAGAGGATTGTCTACGATCAACACATTGAGCCCGGAATGGCACCGTCTCCCCCCCCGACGGCGAACATCCGTCCCGCAGGCCGATTTCTGGTGTTCCCAGCAAACATTTTAACGGCTTTTTTTTAACCCGGTGGTATACTGAAAACTGGTCTATTTCAGGAGTTGCGCCCGGGGTATTCCGAGGTTATGAAAATACTCGGAAGTTGCGCCAAGGCACCAGGCAGGCTCCGCTTAACCGAGCGACCACCGCAGCTCACCCGTTATCGAGGTATGCGCGTATGCCATTATCAGCGTTTTCCACTCCGTTTCGCGAGAAATCGCCGCAACAACGTCGTCAGCGGAACGTTCAACGTCTGCGCCGGCGAAGGCAGCTGAAGTTCGAGGCTCTGGAAGATCGTCGCCTGCTAGCTTCGATTGCAGGCCAAGTCGTGTACGACTTTGATGGCGATGCGATTTTGGACGAGCACGAACCTGGACTGCCGAACTGGCAGATCTACATCGACACCAACAACAACGAGCTGTTCGACGAGGGGGAGCCATTGGCCGTGACCGATGCCAATGGCGAGTATCAGCTGGACAATCTGGATCCCGGCTTTTACACCCTGCGCCGCGTCCCGCAGCCGGGGTGGCAACAGACCTTCCCACCCGGCATCGGCAAACACACGATCAATATCCGCAACGTTACTCAAGAGACGGTCGGAGTCAATTTTGCCCAGCAGCGGTTGTTTACGCCCTTCGAGCCCGGGAATCTGTTGGTCACACGCAGCAGTTTTCTGGACAACGATTTGCTGATCGAATATACGGCGGATGGCGAATTGGTGCAGGCCATCGTGATTCCCGGCACGGAGCAGGGCAGTCGGCTGATCGCAAAGGATTTGGTGCTGGACGCCCAGGGCCACGTGCAGATTTTCCATGGTTACGACGACGTGCGGCTGACGACATTCGATCCGATCACGGCGACGTTCTCGGATTTCTCCGAACCGCCCGTGCCCGATTGGGACATGGGGCAGACCTTCGACCACTGGGGCGACATCGCAGCCTTTGGGCCGTATGTCTTTGCCAACGAACAGTTAGCCGATGCCGGCACGGCGAACGGCGTCATTCGCTTTGACACGCGCGACCGAAGTTTTCGCCGATTTTCCGCCGGTTTCGGCTTGCCGACGGATTTGACAATCGGACTCGACGGCCTGCTGTACACGCTGAACGCCACCATCAACAACACCACGATCTTGGTGCATCATCCGGAAACCATGACGCTGGTCCGGGCCTTTAACATCGCTCAGCGATTGCAGTCGATTGCCGTTGACGCGGACGGGAACCTGTACGCCCTGACCGACACGGGGTTGAAGCGGTACACGGCGGACGGGGTGCTGACGGCCAGCGAGCCGGCGGTCAACGGCTTGGATATCGCCATCCGTCACGACAACCAACTGGTGGTCACGGCCAAGTCTCGCGTGACGTTGCTGGAGGTTGTCGAGGCGCCGGAGGAGCCGGCGAATCCAGAGGAACCGGGGCGCCCCCGTTTCAGCGTTCTGGTTTCGTTTCCGATCATCGGCAGCGTCGCGGAGAATTTTCTGGCATACGCGGCGTTTGTGCAGGATCCGGTGGGCGGCGCTGCGGAGGGTGGCGGGATCGACTATGGCGTGTTGCAGCCCGGCAATATCTTGGTCACCAATTCGCCTCGGACGGGCGGCCTGCCGCAGTTGCTTGAGTACACGCCGATGGGGCAATTGGTTCGGCAGCACGATCTGCCGGTGTTTGAACCCGGCGGCGCGCGGGATCTGGTCACCGACGCGCTGGGCAACGTGCGGATCTTCAACGGCACGTTCGCCCCTCGGCTGACCACGTACGACTCGCATGCAGCGGGTTTTGTCGAGGACGACGTTTCCTTTGCCGGCTGGAGCACAGCCGACGTGCCGACCTTGGGCGGCATGGCTTCCTACCGCAACTACCTGTACGCGACAGATACCAAGACGCAGTACGACGCGCGCACCGAACGCGGCATCGTACGCTACAATCTGGCCACGGAGTCGTTCGAGCGGTTCCACAGTCAGCACGGCGAGCTGATCGACTTGAACGTCGGCCTGGACGGACTGTTGTACACGTTGGGTTCGGCCGGTCCGTCGATCGGGACCGTCGTCCGGCAGTACCATCCGGTAACGATGGAATTGCTCAAGACCATCACCTTGCCGTCCAATCATCGCGCGATTGCGGTGGACTCCAATGGCGACATTTTCGCCGCCCATCCGGACATTCAGCGTTATCGGGTTGACAACGATACGAGTGCTGCCGTGCCGCAGGGCGAACCGTTGAGCGATCGCGGGCTGGGCGAACTGTGCGACATCGACTTGGACGCGGACGGCCGGCTGCTGGCCGCATTTACCAACGGGACCATCCTGCTGACGGACCGAGAATTCACCGCGGTATTGACGTTCCTCACGCGGGCTTCCGACGGGATGAACTTCGCCACCTTTGTCTCTCCGTCGCGGCCGCTGCCCACGGCGCGGTGGGACGCCTTTGCGGTGGTGCAAGGCACGGTGGACAACGAGTTGGACGTGTTGGCCAACGACAGCGTGCCACCGTTGGGCGCGCTGTCCATCATCGCCGTGAGCCAGCCCAGTGCGGGCGGCTCGGTGACGATCGTCGGCAGCTCGCTGCTGAGCTACAGGCCCGCGCAGAATCCGGACTTCGTGGGCATCGAGACCTTTACGTACACCCTTGCTGACGGACTGGGCGGCACCGATCAGGCGCTGGTCCAAGTCACTGTCGAGGGCAACGGCAACTACTTTGTGTTTGACGATGCCTATACCACGCGCGAGGACGATTGGGAGGACGATGCGTTTCCGCTGAACGTGCCGGCCGCGCAGGGGCTATTGGCGAACGACGGCCGGCCCGACATCTTCCCCGTCCTGACGCCCGGAAACCTGCTGGTCACCCATTCGACGACGGGCAGCAGCGGGTTTTCGCTGCTCCAGGAATACACCCCGGCCGGCGAACTGGTGCGGACGGTGCAATTGCCCAGTTTCACCGGACCGAGTGCAGACGTGCGGGATCTGGTTGTCGATCGGCAGGGCAACGTCCAGATCTACAACGGGACGGCTCAGCCCCGTTTGACCACCTACGATCCGCTGGCCGAGACACTGACGCATCAGACCTTTGCCGGCTGGAACACGATGGAGGAAAAGGCGGGGGGCGGCCTGGCGGCCTGGCGGAATTTCGTTTACGCCACCGACCAATTGCTGTCCGGCGAGAACCCGCTGACGGACGCGGGGATCATTCGATTTGATATTGAAACCGGGGCGGTCCAGCGCTTCGTCGACGATGGCAATTTCATCGACTTGGCCATCGGCCGCGACGGGCTGCTGTACGCCTTGGGACCGGGCGGCGCCGCAACCAGCCGGTTCCTCCGCGTTTTCGATCCGTTGACCATGGTCCGCATCCGGCAGATTTCCAATCTGCCCGGCGACTTGCGGGCCATCACCGTCGCTGCCAACGGCGATATCTACGGCGTGCGAAATTCGCCCAACGCGGCGATCAATCCGTACGTTTACCGTTACGACCGCAACGGATTTCTGATCGCGGCTTACCGCATTCGCCTGCCCGGCGGCGATATGCCGGCGGCCGAAGCGGACTTTAACGACATCGACTTGAGCGAAGACGGGCGGACCTTGCTGATCGCCAACGTGAACCAGAGCAACGCGGCCGTGTTCGGCGACGGCGACGTGCTGCTGTTCAGTTTGCAGTCCTTCATGGCGACCATCCTGCAAGCTCCGAACGCCAGCAGCGACATGAAGTTTGCGGCGTGGGTCCAGGCCCCCATCGCGACGGTCAACGGCCCCTTGACGGTCGTTTCCTTCACCCAGCCATCGCACGGGACGTTCGACTGCGATCCCGACGACGGCATCCTGGATGGAGTGAATCCGGACGGTTCGTTCTGCTACTTGCCCAACCCTGATTTTTTTGGCCGCGACGAATTCTTCTATGTGGTCAGCGACGCCGACGGGAAGCGACGCGGAGCTTCTGTGACGCTTACCGTCTTGCCGCAAAACGATCCGCCTGTGCTGACACCGGCCGATCCGCCGCAACAACTCGTTACGGACGAAGACGCCGTCCTGACGGTTCCGTTGACGGCTCTGATCAACGGCGGGCTGGGGACGACAACGATCTCCGACGTGGATCGCAACGATCCGACGGGCGGGATTGCCATCACGCAGCTGATCGGACCCGGCGTATGGTCGTACTCGCTGAACGGCACCGTGTTCGTGGACATTGCGCCGGTCAGCGGCGGCGATGCGCTGCATCTGCCCTACTCGGCGGATATTCGCTTTACGCCCTTCGGCGGTGGCGGAGGTTTCGCGAGTTTCACCTTCCTGGCCTGGGACCAAACCGTCGGGACGGCGGGAGGCAGACGCCCCGCCACGCAAAATATCGCCGAGTGCCCGGCGGGCGACCTTCCGGATCCGGACACGCAGTTGTGCCTGGACGGTTCGCCGCCGACGATTGTGACCTATGTCACTTCGACCGCGTACAGCCAGGACGAGGACCAGCATCCGGTGGTGGACATCGTGCGGTTCGAGTTGCTGGACCTGCCTGACGCTCCGGTACTGATCCCCTCCAACCCGCAGATGGGCACGACGGACGAACATACGCCCATCGAAGTGGCTTTCAACCAATTCGTGACGGGCGTTTCCGATCCCGACGGCAGCACCGGATTGCAGGGTGTGGTGTTGATTTCCGCGTCCGGGCTGGGGACTTGGGAGTATTCGCTGGACGGCATCGTGTACCTGCCGCTGCCCGAGCTGACCCCGGATCGCGCTTTGGCGTTGGACGCCGATGACCGCCTGCGATACAGCCCCGACCATTTGAACGGCGAGATTGCCACGGTCACGTATCGCGCTTGGGACAAGTCCGACGGGGCTACGGCGGGCGATTTCGTCGATGCCAGCAGCTTTGGCGGCGCCACGGCCTACAGTGCAGCCACCGACACCGGGTGGCTCGATGTAACCGACGTCAACGATGCGCCGCTGCTGGTGCCCCAGTCACCGTCGATCGGCACGATCGACGTGGCGACGCCGATCAGCGCCCCATTGAACAAGTTCGTCCGCGGGATTACCGACGTGGATCGCAATGCGGTGATCGGCGGGATCGCGATCACCAGTGCCAGCGGCCAAGGAACCTGGGCGTATTCGCTGAATGGAACCACCTTCCAGAGCTTCCCGCCCGTGAGCACCGTGGCGGCTTTGCTGCTGCGCCGCACCGACATCATTCGCTACACGCCGGCAGGCGGCTTGCCAGAGACCGCCACGATTGCCTACCAGGCCTGGGATACGACCCAGGGCAGCGCCGGCGGCAGCGCAGACGTCACGACTGGCGGCGGAGAAACGGCGTTCAGCATCGCCAGCGATCTGGCCACGGTGACGGTGACCGAGATGAACGTTCCGCCCGCGATCGGCAACGTGACCGGCCCGATCCTTTACGTCGAGAACGATCCGCCCACCGCCGTGTTCCCCGCCGCGACCGTCAGCGACGCCAATTCACCCGATTTTGCCGGCGGCCGTTTGGTGGCGGCGATCGTCATCGGTGGCACGCCCGACGATCGGATCTTGATCCGCGAAGGGAACGGTATTTTCCTGGCGGGCGATACGGTGATCTACGACAGCGGCGGACCGCGGCTGATCGGCGATTTTACCATCGATGGCTGGGTGCTGACGGTTCGCTTGACCAGCGTCGAAGCGACCTTGGCTGCCGTTCAAGCCCTGGTTCGCGCGGTCGCCTACGAGAACATCTCGCACAATCCAACGAGCAGCAACCGGCGAATTGTGCTGTCCCTGACGGATGGCGACGGCGGCAATGATACGGGAACCGCGACACAGACCGTGAGCGTCCAGCCGGTCAATGACCCGCCTATCGCCCTGGGGGAAGACTATGAGACGTTCACCGGCCAGCAACTGGTGGTCGGCCGGGGCGCCGGCGTCTTGGCGAACGACGTGGATCCGGAAGGCGCGTTGCTGACGGCGCAGCTGGTTGCCCCGCCGTTGGACGGGGACTTGACGCTGAACAGCGACGGCTCCTTTACGTACCAGCCGCGAGCGTTGTTCTACGGCAGAGATTCCTTTACCTATAAAGCGTCCGACGGCCAGCTGTTCTCGGAGGACGTCCGGGTCGCGATCGACGTGCGGCTGCGTCCGACCAATCCAGCGCATCCCGCCGACGTGAATGCCGACGGCTTCATTTCGCCTATCGATGCGCTGCTGATCGCCAACCACCTGCTCCGCGAGGGCGCGGGCCCGTTGCCCGTGGACTACGAACCGCCGCCCTTTGTCGACGTTGACGGGGACGGTTCTGTCGCCCAAGCGGACGTCGATGCGGCCGCGGCTGCCATTGACAACGGCGGCGCGCGCCCCGTGCCGCCGCCCTGCCTGGTGATCCCGCAAACGCCGTCTTCGCCGGGGCCCGGCCAACTGGCCCGGGTGGTTTTGAAGACGACCGACTCGACCGGCGCGGAGATTGCATCGATCAACGCGGGCCAGCGGTTCTTCTTAGAAGCCTGGGTGGCGGACCTGCGGGCCGAGCCGCTGGGCGTCGCCGCAGCGTACTTGGACGTCACGTATCCGAGCGGGCTGGCATCAGTCGCAGGGCCCCTGGCGGCAGGCTCCCCGTTCCCGCATTTCCTGGCCGGGCAAACCGTGACGGCGGGATTGATTGACGAAGCCGGAGCGGGCCGCACGACGGTTCTGGCGAACGGCCAGGAGCATCGGTTGTGGCGGATCGAGTTCGTCGCCCTGGCGCGGGGCACGCTGGAGTTCCGTCCCGAACCCGCCGACAGTTCGCCCGCCAGTCAGTTCCTGCTGTTCGGACTGGACGCACCACTGGACCGGACTGCCAACATCGTGTACGCGGGCGCGGCGCTGCAGATCAAGGGCCCGCCCGTCGCGGTCGACGATACCTATCAGGTCGATGAGGACGCCGAACTGGACGTCACGACGGCCGCGGGCGTGCTGGCCAACGACTTTGACGAGGAGGGCGCCCCGTTGACGGCGCTGCTGGTCAGTCCGCCCCGCCACGGGACGCTGGACATGACCGCCGCGGGCTCGTTTACGTATCAGCCCGATCCCGATTTCTTCGGGATCGACACGTTCACCTATCGCGCCCACGACGGGTTCTTTGACTCGAACCTCGCCACGGTCACGATCACGGTCGCGGGGATCAATGACGCGCCGGTCGCGGTTGACGACCGCTACAGCGTGTTTCGGAATCAAACGCTAAGCGTGACCGTGGCCCAAGGCGTGTTGGCCAACGACTTGGATGTGGACCTGGATCCGCTCACGGTCCAGTTGGTCGATCCGCCGGCGTACGGCACCTTGAATCTGCTTGCCAACGGTTCGTTTGTCTACACGCCCGAAACCGACTTTGGAGGAACCGACCGCTTTACGTACAGGGCCTGGGACGGCACGGTCGAGTCGAATCTGGCTGAAGTGCTGATCGAGGTCTTTTTTGATTGGCAGAACCCGTACCATCCTGTCGATGTCAACGGCGACGGCTATGCTTCCCCCCTGGATGCATTACTGGTCTTCAACGAGGTCGCCCGCAATGGGGTTCGCACGTTGCCCAAGCCGCCTGTGCCGCCCGACGTTGCACCGCCGTTCTTGGACTTCAACGGCGACAGTCTGGTGTCAAGCTTTGACGGGAACAAAGTGCTGGAAGATCTCAATGCGCTCGGATCGCGATTGCTGCCGGAGCCTCGGGTCCAATTGCCGCAACCGGTACCGCCGCTGGGCGAGGGACCGCTGGTCCGCTTGCGTCTGGAGACGGTCAACGCGGGAGGCCAGCCGATTTCGTCGATCAACGTGGGCGAGGCGTTTTTCCTGAACGTCTATGCGGCTGACTTGAGGCCGGCGGGGCTGGGAGTATTTTCCGCCTACTTGGATGTGGCGTACAACGGCGCGGCATTGGCGGCGACCGGAGCGATTGCCTTCGGAACCAGTTTTCCGAACGTCCGCGCCGGCAATCCTGCGACGCCGGGTCTGTTGGACGAGATGGGCGCCGTCCGCACGGCGATACCGGACGGTGTGAACGAACCGCTGCTGGTCCGGATCCCGCTGACGGCGACGGCACCCGGCCAAGTCGTCATGCAGGCGAATCCCGCCGACGTGCTGCCGGCTGGGCAGGTGACGCTGTACGGAATTGACGGCCCGATTCCAGCGGACAAGATCGACTACGGAACGGCCAGCGTGAACGTCATCCTTGTGGACAGCGACGGGGACGGAGTGGCGGATTTCGTCGAGGACGGCGCGCCCTACGAAGGCGACGGCAACCGCGACGGGACGCCGGACCGCCTGCAGAACCGCGTGGCCTCCGTGCGCAGCTTGTCCGACAATCTGTACGCGACCTATTCCGCCCTGGCGCCGGTGGTGTTAAGCGACGTCGCCGCTGTGGCGAATCCAGCGGCGGGCAGCGCACCGGGAAACATCCAATTCCCTCTGGGCTTCTTCCAGTTGAACGCCGGCGGTTTGGCGGCTGGAGCGGCGACGACGCTGACGGTGTACCTGCAGCCCGGCACGCTTGCCAACACGTACTATCGTTACGGGCCGACGCCCGACAACGCCGAGCCGCACTGGTATCCGTTCCTGTTCGACGGAGTCACAGGGGCGATCATCCATGCGGACCGGATCGAGTTGCGGCTGGTCGAAGGCCAGCGCGGCGACGACAATCTGGCGGCGGCTGGCCTGACGCTCGGCCCGGGAGGCCCCGGGCTGTCCGCCACGCCGTGGGCGAATCCGACGAATATGCTGGACGTGAACAACTCGGGAGATATCACGCCGTTGGATGCGCTGACGCTGATCAACGAGATCAACCGTACGGGACCGCGGGATTTGCCCTTGATCCCGGCAAGCGGCGAGTTTCTGCCGCCGTACCTGGACACCAACGCAGACAACCGGCTGGAAGCACTCGATGTCCTGATCGTCGTCAATTACTTGAACAGCGCCGCGACCGGCGAAGGCGAATCCCTCGGCCCAATCGAATCGGCCGCAAGCCTGCCGCTACGGACTGGCGGGGCCGCGTCGTCCTCCGCGGCGGAACGTACCTCGGCGACTGTCCCCTTGGCCCCAGTCGGCCGCAGTCGCATGGGACCGCATTCTGCCCCTGCCCGGGATCCTCGCGATCGCCTCGATACGTCAGCTTGGACGCCCTTGCCCGCGCGGGCTTTCGATGGCCAGGACGGCGCAAACGCAGGGCGTCGGCGTTTCGCGGAAGCGTGGTCCCAAGCGGCTGACGCGCAAAACGATCTGGAATGCGCCCTCGACGAAATCGCGACCGACGTGGCCGGGATTTGGGATAGGATTTGACCCGGGTCTACGTCGACTTGGTCCAATTGCGGATTTCCGTTCGCAACCCATACGCCGGCGCGGCGAGTTCCCCGGAGGATCCCCTGCTGTCTGGAGCGAAACAGAGTTCTTTGATGATCGGCAACGCATGGGCTGGCGTTACCAAGAAATCGCTGTTGGTGTCCGGAAACACCTGCGCCCGTTTCCAGGCGGTCTCGTACCACTGGTTGGCGACGATTGTGCAATGGCCCCAGGCCTGGTACCCGTTGCACGCATCGGCAAATCGCGCGACGGGTTCGGACATCACCGAGCGACGGCGGCGTCTGGCGGCCCGGCGTTGCAACCTGCCGCCGGCTTTCAACCGCCCCGACCGCTCAGGGCGCAGGGCTGCCCAGGCAGAACAGATGCTCCTTGCCGCGGATATAGATTCGGCCCGCCTGGAACGCGGGGCTGGTCACGCACTCCTCACCCAACTCGGCTTCGCTCAGCCGCTTGCATTCCGCCTCCGTCGGCTCGACGACGTACACCTTGCCGGCTTCGTCGAATAGATACACGGACTTGCCGGACGAGGCGGGGGACGAGGTGAAGTTGCCGTCGAAATCCTCCTCCCACAGCGGCTCGCCGCCTTCGTTGACATCGTAACAGGTCAGCGTGCCGAACGAGGCCAGCACCAACAACAAGCCATCCACGGCCAGCGGACTGCACGTGTCGGGAGCGCCTACATCGGCTTCCCACAACACGTGGCTGTCCGTCACATCGCCCGTGCCGTCGGCGCGGATGGCGGCGATGCCGGGGAATTCGTTGGCCACGTACACGGTGCCCTTGGCAAACGTCGGCGATGGCCCGACGTCGGCCTGTAAACACTTGGCCCGCCACAATTCCTGGCCATCCGCCGGGGCATAGGCGATCACCCACGGATCGGCAGCCGTGATAATCTGCACCCGACCTTCGTGCTCGATGACGATCGGCGTGGTCCACGAATTCGGTACTTCGCGAGGCGTTTCCCAGACGACTTCGCCCGACGCGGCGTTCAATGCCAGCAACTTGGACAGCTTGTCCTGCCGAGTCCCCTGGTCCAATTGGACCAACACCCGTTCGCCGTGCATGGCCAGCGACGCCGCGTGACCATAGGCATTCTTGGGCAGGCCAAAGCTCCGTGACCAGCTGACTTGACCGGTAAAATCGACTGCGACCATATCGCCGTTGGCGAAGATCGCGTACACGCGCTGGCCGTCGGTGACGGGGGTCGGCGCGGCGTATCCGGTCGCTTCCATCACCTTGGGCGGCGTCGCGGTGCTTTCAGCCGTCCCCGGAGCTTCGGCTTCCCATACCAAGGCGCCCGTGTCCGCGTCGCAGCAGTACACCACGCGCCGCGTCTCGTCGGCGCCGGTGAGGAACACCCGCTTGTCCCAGATGATCGGCGAACTGTTGCCGGCCAGCGGGATCGCGGTCTTCCACAGCACGCCATCGCCCGAGGCGGCGTCCCACGTCGTGGGCAGGTTCGCGTAAGCCGTGACTCCTGTCCCGTCGGGACCGCGGAAGCGAGGCCAATTGCGTGGCCAGGACTCGTCGGTAGCCGGATCGGCGGGCGATTCCCCTGCCGGCTTGGGCACAGCGTCATCGGGAGCCGACGACTCGGCAGCCAGTGGCACGGCGGGTGCCGGTTCCATCACGGGCGGTTCGGGCGCAGGCGGCTCGGAGGCTGGCGGCGTCACGACGACCGACAGCGGAAGCTCGGGCGCCGCGGGCGATGGGGGGGGCTGTTGAGGTGCGGGCGGCTTGGGAGGCGACGGCTCGATCGCCGCAGATGGCGCGGACGTTTCGACGCTGCGGGACGCGTCGGCAACCAGAATCCCTTCCGGATCGACGCCGCTACGGCCACTCGCCCACAGCCCCAGCCCGCCTAGAATGATCAGTCCGCCCATGCCTGCGACGGCCCAGCGACTGAGGCCATGCAGGTACCCTTCCAGGTCCTGCGGCACCTCCCGTGGCTGAGGCTGCGGCAGTCGCCGCCGCAACACCGCGGCCGCTTTGGCGCAAACCAGCGTCACGGCAACGCTGATCACCAGCAACCATGTACCCCACGTGCTGAACCGTCGCCGCTGGAAATACTCGTTCCGCAATTCCAGATCCAACAGACGCAGTTCCTGCTTGACCACGTCATCCCGAGGGTTCGCCTTGAGCCGAGCTTTGAGCGCCACGTACTGGGGCGCGTTCAGCGGATCCTGATCGACGCGAGCGCTGTAGTCGACCAGCAGCAACGTGCCGAAGAGGAACGAAAACACGCCAGCCACCAGGGCACAGCGGAACATCACGGTGTATTTTTCAGCGGTGGTAAGCATCGCAGAATGTCAAATCTCAAATGCCAGATTTCAAATCTCAGAGCATACCTGCCCAGGGGACGCCGCCCCTACGCCCCGAGGCTCGCATCCTCTTTTTCCGGAACCACTTCCGACACGTCGCGGATCAGCCCCAGACGGACTTGTTCGCCGGGGCAATACCAATAACAGCGGCCACAGGACACGCACCGCGAACGGTCGGGCTGGTAATCAGTCCGCTTGCGGCGAATGGACAGCGTTATCAGCTTGAGTCCGATCACCAAGCCGGTCCACGCGCCGAGCCAGCCGCCCAGGGTGCGGAAACGGTCCCGCCGCTGGACAGCTTCGCCGTACAACTCGTGGACGGGCCGGCCTGTGCCGCGAAACGCCTCGCTGGCGTCGGTCGTTCCCGTGACATGTTCGGTTTCTTCCGCGCCAATTCGTTCCGCCAAGCGGACTTGCGGATCCATTCGCGACAGCGGTACGGCCAACAACATTCCCAATCCGATGCCGGCGGCGATCAGCACGGGCGTCAGCAGCAACATGCCGGCCAGCCGTCGCCGCGCTGCCGGTTTCGCCTGCGGCGCCAGCGGCAAGGCCGGCTCTTGGATCGCTCCGTACGGGCAGGAATCCTCGCACAACCGGCACTGAATGCAGTTTTCCGGCGGGATCTTGGCATGCCACTTGGCGAGCTTGGAAAACACGCCCAGGATGGCGCCATAAGGACACAGGTAACGGCAGTACGGCCGGCCCACAAACAAGCCGAGGAACAACAAGCAAGCGCCGAACACCAGCATGTTGACGTCGCCGCTCAAGCGAAAGATGGCGACGAACGGGTCGTAGCGGCAGATCACAAACGCGGTGCCCGAAACGGCAAAAATGACAGCGGCCCCCAGGTACACGTGGGGAATCATCCCCAAAGCGTGATCGGCCCACGTGGGCACGCGGACGCTGCGCACCGCGACCACCTCTTGGATCGCGCCCAGCGGGCAGACGGCCGCACAGAAGGTCCGCCCGAAGAACAGCGTGAAAACCAGCGGCAGGGCGAACATCAAGACGACCGTGGCCGGAATGGCGTAGCCCGAATCGGTCAAGGCGTATGCCACGTTCTGCGTCGCGCCGATCGGACACACGCAGCCGTCGCGGACAAAGCCAAACCAGATGAGGGAAGCAATTGCCAGCAAGAATAAACCCCGCCGCGAACGGCTGACCAGCGCCAAGTAGGATGCCAATCCCAACGCGCCGGCCAGGATCAAGATGTTGATCCATTCCCAAGCCATGCTCTCCGCCGCAGGCGGCATGGAAACGGGGATCGCGTGCTCCGCAAATTCCGGCGTGGGGATCAAGTCGCTCGCCAAAGCCCTTGTCGACAGTGCCCAACCCAGAACCATGGTGAGGTCGCTTCCTCGAACGTTACGCATTCGTCGTTCTTTCGTCACTCAAGCTTGGTCGTTGGACACCGCCGCCTGACGGCCCGCCGATGTGTCAAGTCGTTCCTGTTCCGCACGCCACCGCTGCTGCTGGTCGAGGCGCGCCAGCAGCTCCGCGGCCTCGCGGCGTCCAACGGCGTCGCCGCCAGCCGCTTGCAGCGTGCGCTGCGCTCGCGAGCGGAGCGCTGCGATCGCTTTGCGTTTCATGATCTCTGTTTGCGACGCGGGGATGCGATAGAACGCTTGCGTCGGACAGGCGATGGCGATCGCACATTCGTTACAATCCAGGCATCGGTCGTGCTCGACCTGCATGTACAACGAGCCGTTCATCAGCGCACAGCCCTTGACGCACTTGCCGCACCCAATGCACAGCGGCACGTCGATCGTGTACTCGTAAAACCGCTGGCCGGAACGCTCTTCGATGAATCGCCGCACGATGGCCCCGGTCGGACAGGCCTGATTCTCGGCCGCGGTATCCAGCGCCGTATAACCCATCTCGAAGTAGCCCGTGCAGATGTCACAATAGCCGCACATGTCAAAACAGTTGATGCATTTGACCGCCGACACGTCCAGTACGCACTTCGTCGCACAGTTCGTGCAAGCAATGCACTTGTCCGGATCCAACTGCCACACCATCGGCTCGGCACTTCCCGTCCGGCCCACCAGCACGCCCGCCGCACCGGCCAAGGCCACGGTGCCTACCGTGCGAATGCTGTCCGCAAGAAAACTCCGGCGATCGACTTGGTTCATGCGCATGCCTTTGGGAGGTCAAATCTCAAATCTCAAATCCCAAATCTCAAATCTCAGATCTCAAATCTCAAATCTCAAATCTCAAATCTCAAATCTCAGATCTCAGATCTCAGATCTCAGATCTCAGATCTCAGATCTCAGATCTCAAATCTCAGATCTCAAATCTCAAATCTCAGATCTCAAATCTCAGATCTCAAATCTCAAATCTCAAATCTCAGATCTCAAATCTCAAATCTCAGATCTCAAATCTCAAATCTCAAATCTCAAATCCCACACGGGCCGCTGCATCTAGCGTTGTCTCCAGGCGACGGCCGGTGGCAAACGACAGCCAGGCAGACTTCCGCAACGCTCGCAGGTCAGTCGCTGCGCACAACGGACGCTGCGCTCGCCGCTGGAACGTCCAATCAACAAGGCACAGACGGCTGCGATCAGCGACAGGAGGCTCCCCCGCAGCAGCCCCGTCAGCCATTGCCGCCGTGATGGATCGTGACTTTTCATGAATTCGTCTCTCCTTTGGATACAAACACCCGCACCTGGCGCCGGATCGGGTCCAACACCAGCACGCGACCGCTGCGGTCGACGGCGACATCAAACGTAGGCGTGTGGCCGCTGTCCTGGTCCAACTGGGCGGCGTTGATCGTCTGGCCCAGTATCTGGGGGTCGGCGACCACACACTTGAATTCCCCTTGAGCACTGTAGATCTTGACTCGCGGGATTCCCTTTTCCGCCGTCACAAAGCGCCCATCGGGCAACACGGCAAAATCCGCCGGGTTACAGCAACCGAAGAATCCGTCGATGTCGGCCGAAGCCCTGCCCCAGTGGCCCAGAAAGTCGCCGTCGGGCGTAAACGTCTCGATCCGCCGAGCTCCGGGGTTGGCGATGCGCACCAAGCCGTCGGCCGTCACCGCGACATCAAAATGCGCACTGGGAATGACAAATCCCCGTACACCCCGCGCCGCGTTCGCTTCGCCGATGCGCCCCTGAAAACGGCCGTCGAGATCAAAACGCAAAACGACACGGTTTCCGGCGTCGGCCGCAAAGACGGCATCCTCCGCCACCGCCAGCGAAGTGAGCAGCGACTTGTCGTTCAACCCGTCTGTCCAGGTTCCGATCGCCACTCCCTCCAAATCGAACAGCAAGATCCGCTTGCCGACACCGACGTACAAACGGCTCGGATGCTCGTGGTCCTCGCCGCCCAGGCCCAGGCACGACGGCTCGCCCTTGACAGGGATCTCGGTAACCCGCTGGCCATCGGCCGCGAACACCCGAACCACGCCTTCGCCAGCGACGTAGATGCGATCATCCGGCCCGACGGCCAGACCCCGCACGGCATTCAATTCGGTCGGGAACGTCCCGCGTTCCTGGAAGGCGATCAGCGCTGGATCGGCCCGCTGGTAATCGTCGGCGTCGAACACGAATCGTTCCGACAGAACCGGTGCGGCGTCGCCCCAGGGATCGACGCGCAGCACGGCCCATGCGGCAACCGCCAGCGACAGCGCAACCGACGCGATGATCGCCCCGCCGACAATCAGCGTCCAGGTGCTCGTTCCGTGCGGCTGGTTCTCACCGCAACAAGTTTTTGGCGTTGGATTGTTAGTGCTGTTGGTCATTGGTCCGTCGGCGGTGGGGTCATTATGTTCCGGCTCGCAGGTCTACACAGGCCATGCGGTGCATCTCGCGGACAATCAGCCGTCCGGCGACGATCGCCATCGGGCCCCAGGCGTCGTGGCCGTTCTCAAAGACCTGAAATTGCGCCAGCGGACGATAGCCCTCGTGGGTTGCCTCCATGATGGCTAACAAGCCGTTGTCGGCCAGAGCCACGATCATCCCGTCGGCAATCATGTACGGTCCGTGGCCGAATTTCAAGCTACCGCTGTTCCACAACTCTTTGCCGTCCAAATCCATGCACAGCATCTGCTCTCGCAACTTCCGCACGCCGTACAGGTGTCCGCGATAGTAGAGCGGCGTTTGATGTTCGGAGTTGAATTCTTTCCGCTTCAGCGTATACGCCTCTTCGACGTCCAACTTGTCGCCCACCGCCTTGATCTGCAGCATCATGGCGCCCGTGATGTCGTAGCCGCTGGACAGAAAGATCCGGCCGTCGGGCAACGGCAGCGGCGAAGGACTGGTCGCGAAATTCTCGACCCAACGGGTCTCGTCCCACAACAACCGGCCGTCGTCGGCTGCGATCCCAGCGGTCCCGCCCGTGCCACAGTACACATACATCTTCTGGCCCGCGAACTCGGTGGGCATGATCGACGAATGGGTCATCTTCCAGCCACGCGGATTGGGCGTCTTCCACAGAACCTGGCCCGTTCGATACTCGACGGCAACCAACAGCGCATCCGGTCCCCCCGGCGCCAGGATCACGCGGTCGCCGTCCACCAACGGGCACTGGCCGGTGTACCATTGCCGCTCTTCGGCGCCGAACCGCTGGACCATATCGATCAGCCAGCGATTCTGACCCGTTTCGGCGTCCCAGCAGGCCACATGACATCGCGGTCCGATCGAGACAACGCACTCCTGGACCAGGGCCGGTACGGTGCGGGAACAGCCGTGATTCGGCGTGACTTCGACTGGATAGCTGTTGCGCCAAATCTCGCGGCCGTCGGCCAGCGACAGGCACAGCATCGTGTCAGCTCGGGCCTGTTCGTCATAGTCCAGTACGTACACGCGGCCGTCGCGGATCACGGGGCTCGCATAGCCCTGGCCCAACTCGATCCGCCACAGCACGGGCGGCCCTGAGGGCGGCCAAACGCGGGCCAACGGCGTGCCGTCGTCGCAAATCGCATCTCGGTTCGGACCGCGAAACGCCGGCCAAACGCCGGGAATGTCGGCCGGCTGGCCCGGACCGCGAATCGGCAGTCCCGCCGCCGTTGCCCGTGTGCCAGCGTCTAGAGTTGGTTCCGGCGTGCCGTCCACTCCCGGTTCGCGCAGCGTCAGCGGCGGACGGCCTTGATTGCCCAACGACAGCAGCCAAGGCGTCTGCCGGCCGTCGGCCTCCGCCGTCGGCTCGACGGTCCACAAACCGCTGCTCAGCCACAACAGGAGCGTCGAAGCACCCAACGTGGCGAGCAATGCGGGAACAGCGGTAGGTATCCAGGAGGTTTTCATCGCACGATATTCTACCCGATGGCAGCCCGTGCGGAAACCAACCCCCGTGGCTCAGACGTACAGAATTCAAAATTGGCGGAGTGACGACTTGCGGGTATCGAGCGTTTCCGCCCGCCAATTTTGAATTCTGTACGTCTGAGCCCTTCCCTCACCCCCGCAGCCTACCGCGGATTTCGGCCAACAACGCGGCAAAGGCCGGTTCGCGCTCGGCGCGTTGCTGAGCCCGCTTGGCCGTCTCCGTGATGGCGCTCCGCGTAACGCCGCCGAACTGCAGGGCCAGCGTGTCCAACGGCTCCGCCACCAGTTCTCGCGACAGTAGAATCGTTGCGTCGCGGCCACGGTTACCATGTCGCCCACGTTGCAGGATGTTCTCGGGCGTCGTCTTCAGTGCCAGCGCCACCGCCTCCAACACCTGAGGCAAGCCGACATGCGCGGCCTGCGTTTCCGTCTTTTCCCGCCATGCTCGGCATTGAGACACAAACTGGTCGCTACCCAGAATCCAGCCGTCTACGGCGCTGTCCAGAGGACTTGGCGGCGGGGCACTCAGGGCGGACTCGACGAAACGCTTGTAACCCACACGCGCCCGCGATTCCGTGCCGCCGAATTCGGCCAGGACCGTACGCCAGTCCAACCACGCTGGGGCGTAATCCGGATTCAGGTAATGCCGATAACTGTTCCAGCGATCGTGAAACGGGTCCCTGACCAACCCGGCGCGAGCGGAGTTGAGGTGGACATAGCGGGTTAATTCCCAAGAGTGCCGATCGTTTTCTACGATGACGGCATGGAATCGACTCTGGAACAAGTGGCCTTCACGGGCATGCCGCTGGTTGAACAGCGTCACATACGCACTTTCGAAGTCGCGCATCCCTGTCGACAAATTGGCTTGAGGCGTGCGGAGGTAAAGATGAAAATGATTGTCGAGCAGACCAAAGGCAAACACCTTCCATCCGCAACGGGTCGCGTTGCGGCCAAGCAGTTTCAGCCACGAGATCCGATCGTCGTCGTCCAGGACGATGGTCCTGCCGTCGACACCGCGATTGGTCACGTGGAAAAGCCCGTTCTCGATGGGAAAACGTTCGCTGGTAGACATGAAGCCAATATATCCGATGCAGGCTCAGACGTACAGAATTCAAAATTGGCGGAGTGACGACTTGCGGGTATCGAACGTTTCCGCCCGCCAATTTTGAATTCTGTACGTCTGAGCCCTTCCCTCAGAAAACCTGCGGGTCATAATCAGGCATCCTGGATCGACGATCCTTGCGGCATCCCCAGTTGGCCCTGAGTGAGACAACGATGAAGCCTCGAATCCGAATGCTCGTCCTTGGTTGCGCTGTATTACTCTTGTCGGCCTTGGCCCCCGTCACGGCGCAAGCCGCCGAAGGCGACGGGATTCTGGACGAGATCCGCTCTGCGATGGCGGAACGCGACTTGGCGTCGGCCAAAACGAAGCTGGCCGAAGCGGCCAAGATGCGCGACGGCGAAGCCTTTACCAAGCAGCGCGAACGGCTGCAACTGCTGTACGAGTACTTGGAGGAATTCTGGAAGTCCGTCGACGAGGGCGGTCGATCGCTGCAGGCGGTCGACGAGTTGGTGATCGGCGATGTGCGCACGGCCGTCGTCGAGTACCAACCGGGCCTGCTGGTGCTGCGCGTCAAGGGAGAGAACCGGCGATACACCGTAAAGACACTGCCCGCCAAAGTGGCCCTGACGCTGGCCGAACGGGTCCTGAAGCCGGACGCTCCGCAGAACAAAGTCTTCTTGGGTACGTTTCTGCTGATGGACGGAAAGGGCGACCGCGAACTGGCTCGCAAGCTTTGGACCGAGGCTCAGAGGGCCAATGTGGACGTATCCGCACTGCTTCCGGAGTTGGAACGTGCCCCCATGGCCAGCTTGTCGGTGGAAATCCCGCCGGTCACATCCATCATGCGCAAGCAGTTGGCGCCCGCCAGCTGGATCTTGCGGCGTCAGGTGGGAGACCGCCTCGTGCGGAACGTACTCAAAGACGGTGCCGAACAGAATGCCGCAGGGCACTTGCAGATCACCATGCCCAGCGATGCGGACGACGCCCAGTTGGTCTTCAGTCGCAAAATCGCTGCCAATTTCGCTTGCCGCGTGATTTTGCAGAACGTCGGCGACGGCCAGGTCTTTGGCCTGTTCGCCGCCGATTCGCTGGACGCCGGTTATCAGGTCCCGTTGCCCAAGGGCTCCGTGATGGTCGAATTTGCCCGGCAAGGCGGCGCGTTTCAGTGCCGCCTGAATCAGAAGGAAGTCCCCGTGGATCCGCATGGCGACGTGACTCCGAACATGGTCGGCATGATCGGTGTGACGATGGCGGCGGGAGCCAAGTGCGCGATCGCTTGGTTTGAATTGCAGGGTCGTTAGAAACCGCTGTTGCGGCAGAGAACCCTCTGGGCGACGGGAGACCAGACTCCCCACGCTACTTGGTCTTGGATTTTCGGCCCGGATTTCGCCCCGTTTTTTTCTCGTCCTCGGCTTTCGGGACGTCGTCGCCTCCGATATCGATCACCGTCTCGTACGACTCGCCTGGCAAGATGAAAATCTTGCCATCGCCCATGCGGCCGGTGCGAGCCACCTCGACCACGCGGCGGACAATCTCTTCGACGCGCGAATCGTCAACCCACATGGTGATTTCAACTTTGGGCAGAAAAGCCTGCGAGTACTCGGTCCGCCCGTATTCCTCCAGATAGCTTTTTTGCCGTCCGTAGCCTTTGACTTCGCGAACGCTGAGCGCCTCGAGGGGGGCACGCTTCAGGCCCTCCAGGACCTTCTCGGCGAGAAACGGCTTGATCACGGCGATAACTTGTTTCACGCGGCCACACTCGAAGGAAGAAACGGGGGCTTGTTCTGAGCATATCTTAGCTCGTTGCGGCCACGGAATCCAGACGGCCGAGCCGGAGTCCATGCTTCAGCTGGTTTCGTCGGAATCCGCGTGAGGTAACTCCTCTCGTCGGGGGCCGGCGAGCCACTGTGCGAACGCAATGCGAAAACGCGGATTATCACGGCACCGGAAGCCTCTTGGGAGCGGCTCGGACTGCCCAGCGTCACGGGACCACCGGCGGTGTGCTGTCCTGCGAGTAGAATTTCGTGATGTCGAGTCCCTCCCGGGCTTCTTCTTCCAGCAGCTTGATCCGCAGTTCGAGCCGTTCTAGTTTCCGCAGGATGAGCGGGATCTGTTCCCGCGTTTCATCGATGCGTTTGATCCGCGGCGCCGTGGGATAGCCCAGGTGCCTTTGCAGCGCAGCGAACAAGTACATGGGGTCCTTCTGGCGGTTCGCCCAAGCGATCTTGCCTTCTTTTTCCCCAAACAGGATTGGTTTTTCTGCCACGGGGGGGGGCGATGAGGCTCGCGTCCGCCGACGGAGGTATTCGGGGCTGCGAACGTAGATCAGATCGGCGAACTCGACGATTCCGATCTGCCGCCGAACCGTCTGAATCCACTCTCGCCAATCCTCGTTGTACATCGGGTCCACGGAGATCGCGTCCAGACCGCGGTCGTAGCGGAGGCGGTTGCGGCACAGTGTTTCGAACTGGTACATGAACAGCCCTTCGCGCGTCGGCTGTTCGGCCCGGTAGGCAGCTTCGTATCGCAGCACCTCGATAGCCACCCGCATATCGAAACGGCCGCGATCGTCTTCGGCTGCTTCGACCAGGTACGTCTGGAAAGCCGTGAAATAATGCGGAAGCCGCCGCATGGCCGTCGAAATCACGCCGCAATGCCGCAACTCGGCCAGCAGATAGTCGACTGCCATCGGTAATTTCGTGGTGGCCAGCAGTTCGTGGCGGATTTGTTCGAGCAGGTCTTGCAGCGGAAAATTCTCAGGCAGCCGTTCGCTCAACATGCGAAACAAGTAGGCTTGTTCGACGTATTCTTCACGTTCGAGCATAACGCAATCCGCACATCAACAGGAACTTACGTCCAGAAACACGTCGGCAAATCCCGAAATATCGCGGCGGAGTTCCGCGAAATGGCGACAGGACATAGCGGGAATCGGCCAAAGCCTTATAATAGCCGTTATTCCCTTAATGGACAGTCTACAAACTATGAATGCCGACAAGCTACCTGTATCCGACCAGTTTTCCAGTGTTTCCGCCGCCGTCGATGCGATTGCACGCGGCTCGGTGGTGATTGTCGTTGACGCGGAGGATCGCGAGAACGAAGGCGATTTCATCTGTGCCGCGGAAAAAGCGACGCCGGAGGCGGTCAACTTTATTCTTCGCGGACGCGGCCAATTCTGTGTGGCGGTGTTGCCCGACGTATGCGATCGGCTCGAATTGTCGCCGGTCGTCGCCGCCAACACCTCGCCGCTGAAAACGGGCTTCATGACGCCTCTCGATCACCAGTCGGTCAAGACCGGCATCACGGCCCGCGAGCGAGCGCGGACCGTGCGTGCGATCGTCGAGCCCGACACGCGGGCCGCCGATTTTGTCCGCCCTGGACACGTTCATCCGTTGATGGCAAAAGAAGGCGGCGTGTTGCGCCGCGCCGGACACACCGAAGCGGCCGTGGACTTGGCCCGCATGGCCGGACTCACTCCGGCCGGCGTGGTGTGTGAGATCCTGGACGAGGTGGGCGAGCGGGCTTCACGCGATACCTTGGTGGAACTGGCCCGCGCGAACCATCTGGAGATCATCTCGATCGAACAGTTGATCGGGCACCGCCGAGTGACGGAAAAGCTGGTGAGCCGATGTGCGGAAGCCAATCTGCCGACTCGGTTCGGCCATTTCCGCGTCGTCGTTTATGACGTCAAGTATGAATCGCACCAGCCGGTGGTGCTGATGATGGGCCAGCCAGAGCGTTTGGCGGCGCCGCTGGTGCGGATCCACTCCAGCTGTTTTACCGGCGATCTGCTGTGCTCGTTGCGCTGCGATTGTGGCGAGCAGTTCCACATGGCGCTGGATATGATCAGCCGCGAAGGGGCTGGCGTACTGGTTTATCTACCGCAAGAAGGACGCGGCATCGGCTTGGCCGAGAAGATCAAAGCGTACGCCCTCCAGGAACAGGGACTGGACACCGTCGAGGCGAACGTGGCGCTGGGGTTTCAAGCCGACATACGGGAGTATGGTGTCGGCCTGCAGATCCTCAAGGACCTGGGCCTGCAAAAAGTTCGACTGCTGACCAATAACCCCAAGAAGACGGATGCCTTTGTGTACGGCGGTTTTGATATCGAGGTCATCGATCAAGTCCCCATCCTGCCGCCGGCCAACGAGTACAACGCCTACTATCTGGCCACCAAACGAGACAAAATGGGACATCATATGCCGGAAAACCTGTAAACGATTCCGCCGCGGCAGCGGGTTCACACAGGGACGGTCCGACGGCGTTCTTGTCTCTCGCGTTTCGGTCTCTCGGCATTGCCTGTGGACCGTGCAGGCATTATTTGTACAAGTGCCCAAAAATATCCGCCAACCACATCTACCTAAAATCCCAATCTGAATAACGTTGCCCTCCCTGTGGTCGGTCTACCGAAGCAGCTCCTGGAGCATCTGCACCGCCTGGTCCACGAGGCGTTCGCCGGTACCGGGTTCAGCGTAGCTGTGGAAACCGGTCCAGACCTGGTAGCCGCCCAATTCGTGGGCTTCGCGGTCCGGCAGGTAACCGATCCAGTCGTTGGACAATTCGGCGATCAGGGTGTGCCGCAGCGGCGAGCGCCGTTTGAGGTCCACTCCCAGGCTTGTGAAGAACTCGGCCGGGACGCCGACGAGGGCCACGTCGCCGATGCGGATCGCCTGGATCCACGTGGTGCGCTCCTGGCCTTGCAGCGGCGCAAGTTCGCGGCGCATGTCGCGAAAAACCTGGATGACGCCCGCCGCGCCGCCGCCGATGCGTTTGGTGCAGTACTCCGTCACGGCGCGTTCCTCGGCGGCTTCGTCGAACGTGCGCACGCGGAACGTAAAGGGCCGCTTGACCGAGGCGAGTTCCGCCGCCGCTCGGGGTTCGGCGCGACGCAGCGCGTCGCGCACCGCGGCCTCGATCCGCCGGGACGCTTCGGCAGGATCGGGCTCGAAGCGGTGCGTCGAGCCGGAGGCGCCTTGCAGGAACGCAAACACGCCGCCCAAATCCGCCTCCATCCGCTGGGCCGCCATGCCGTAGAAGGCTGGCGAACGCACGCCGCCGGTCAAACCGCCGATCGTGTGCGTGGAATGGCCGAACAGCACGGCTAGTAATTGGCCCGCGGGGCTGCGAAAAGCGAGCACGGGCAAGTCGGAATCGAAGGGGCCGGTCGGCCGGACCACGTCGTTGTGCGGTCCTACCCAATAGATCGTCCCGTCCTCCAAGAGCATCCGACTGTTCTGCCCGACGGTCTCTTCTTTGCCGCGATGAAACTGAAACACACCGTCCGCAAGGTTCGCAGCGGCCTGCTGGACGGCTTGAACAATGGCCTGCTGGACGCGCCGACAAAACGTTTCGTCGCGATCGTAGGCGTGGACGCGAACCGTGCTGGGCGCATGATGCGTGTGCGTGGTATGCACCAGCACATGTCCCGCCGGAATTCCGCAGTCGCGCTCGATCTCGGCTGCAACCGGGTCCAGAAGATCTCGCGTCAGCATCAACACGTCGACGCTGACGACGGCGACCTTGGCCGCCGATGGTTTCTCGATCACCACGGCGGTCGCCCGTAGCGTTCCCTCTTGGCCCTTGGCGTACCAGGGCTGGATGCTGCCCGCGATCACCATGGAATCCTCGGCCTGCAAGGCAACCGCCGCAGCGCCCACACGCAACTCGGCAGCAGCGGCGGGTTGGATTGTTGCTCCGAGAGGCCACAGCAACACGGCTGCCGCAACGAACAGGCCGCGAATCGCTCGGTTCATGATATCACCTCATTGCTACAGAATTCGCCCTAGTCTTTGGCCACCTTGTAGCACAGGATCGAGTCGCCTTCGCGCAGGTACAGCTTGCCGCCGACGATGACGGGATGCGACCAGCTGGGCCGATCGCCGCTGCCGGGAATCTGGAACGAACCGGCCTGCTGGTAGCCTTCCGGCGTCGCTTTGACCAGGGCCAATGCGCCGCTCTGCCAGCGGATGTACAGATGGCCGTCCGCCGCGGTCATGCTGGCCGAACGCCGGCCGGGACCGCGTTCCTTCCAGACGACGTTGCCCGTCATCAGTTCCGCACAGAACGGGATCCCTTGGTCGTCCGAGTCACCGTACAGATAATCGCCGACCAGGACGACGTTGCCATGTTTGTTGGCCAATTCGGTGTTCAGCGGATACACGGTTTCGGCGGAAACGTCTCCGTCGTTGCCGGGAATCTGCCGCAGCAAGGCGCCGCCCCGTCGGTAACCTGCCGTGAAGAAAACCAAGTCGCCGCGGATGATCGGCGTAGGAATGACGGCGGTCGTGCGGTCGATCTCATAGGTCCAAAGGAGCCGTCCGTCCTCGGCCCGCACTCCCAAGGCTCCGCTGGCCGTCGTGTTGACGTACACCCGGGTGCCACCCACCTCGCTGATGACCACCGAGGCGTGGCCGGCGCCGCGGTCGTTCGGCCGGGATGCTTTCCAGATCAGCTCGCCGGTTTTTTTGTCCAAGGCCACCATCGTGGCGGATTCACCGCCCGGCGTACAGATCAGCCGATCGCCATCGACCAGCACCGACTCGCTATAGCCCCAGCCGTCCCCTTTCTTGCCGCCAAAGTCCTTTTCCAGGTGCTTGCGCCAACGCTCGTTGCCGGTGGCCGTTTCCAGGCAGACCAGTTCGCCGTGCGGCGTGAGGATGGTCAATAACTCGCCGTCCACCGTGGGCGTCGAGCGTGAACTCTGCCAATCCGCCTGGCCGCTGGTCCAAGGCCGTCCAAGCTTGGCCTTCCACACAAACGCGCCGTCGGCCACGTGAAAGCACACCACGTACTCGTCCGCGTCGTCGGCGATCGACAGCCCGTCGCCCATCGTGTACAGCTTGTCACCGACAATCGCCACGCTGGCATAGCCGCGACCAGCTCCGCGAGCTTCCCAAATCAGTGGCGGGCCGTTTTCGGGCCACTCGGTCAACAGCCCCGTGTCCGAAGACACCCCGCTTCGCTCGGGGCCGCGGAATTGCGGCCAGGCGCCGGACAAGGTGGCAAATTGGCCGAACGCGGCCGGCGACAGGCTGACGAGAAAGAGCCACAGGCTGCTGATCACGGCTCGACGGAACATGCTTTTACTCCTCGATGGACGAAACGAGTCTTCAAATACGCAAAAACGCGGCTTGATGCGTCTGGGGGGAGATTATGGCGACTACATTACGGCTCGCCAAGCATAGGACAGACGCCGGGGAACGGAATTCAGCAGATGTGGCGCTACCCCCCAGCGGAAACGCGAAAGCGTGAACTCCAGCGCGCCCCAACGCACGGACGTATGCCAGGCCGCCGCTCAGCGGCGCAGCACGCGTAAGGCTTTCTGCAGCGAGTCGCCAAGTTTATCGATTTCTTCCGGCGTGTTGTACAGGTAGAAGCTGGCCCGCGTGCTGGCAGAGAGCCCCAGGCGGGCGTGCAGGGGCATGGCACAGTGATGCCCGGCTCGCACGGCCACGCCCTGTTCGTCCATCGCCATCGCCAGATCATTGGATTGCACGCCGCCGACTGCAAAGCTGACGATGCCGGCTCGGAGATTCCAAGCCGGCCCCAGGATCCGCACCCCGTCCAAGCGGCCTAGCAGTTCGCAAGCCCGCTGGGTCAGCATCCGCTCGTGTTGATGAATCTGCGCGAGCCCGATTCGCTCCAAGTACTCGATGGCGGCGGCCAGTCCCAGCGCCGGGACGATGGGCGGCGTGCCGGCCTCGAACCGCGACGGCAAATCGGCCGGTTCGAACCCCTCCAGCGTCACGCGGTGGATCATGCTGCCGCCACCCAGAAACGGCGGCATGGCTTCCAGGATTTTTTCTCGGCCGTACAGCACGCCGACGCCCGACGGTCCGAGCATCTTGTGGGCGCTGAAGGCCACGAAATCCGCGTCCCAAGCTTGCACGTCGGTCGCCTCGTGCGGAGCGCTCTGCGCGGCGTCCACCAACACCACGGCCCCGGCCTCGTGGGCTCGCCGGATGATCGCCGACACCGGATTGATCGTCCCCAGCACGTTGGAGACGGCCACTACGGAAACCAGTTTCGTACGTTCGGTCAGGTAATCATCGAGCGCATCGAGGATCAATTGGCCGTCGTCGGTGATCGGCAGAAACCGAAGGCGGCAGCCCGTGCGCTGGGCTAACTGCTGCCAGGGCACGATGTTCGAGTGATGTTCCATCTCGGTCAACAGCACCTCGTCGCCGGACCGCAGATAGGCGTCGCCCCAGCTGCGAGCGACCAGATTGATCGAGGCCGTTGTGCCCGCCGTAAAGATCACTTCGTGCGAGCGGCGGGCGTTGATGAAACGCTGTACGCTCTCGCGCGCCCGTTCGTACAAATCCGTGCTCAATTCGCTCAAGAAATGAATGCCGCGATGGACGTTGGCATATTGCCGCTCGTAGACCGTCGAGATGCCCTCGATAACTTGCCGCGGCCGCTGAGTGGTGGCCGCGTTGTCCAGGTAGATCAGCGGGATGCCGTTGTGAATCTCGGAGGCCAGAATGGGGAAATCGCCGCGAATGGTTTCCACGTCGAACGGCAATTTCTCAAGCTGCATCGTCGCCATGCGTTTGTCTCGTTTGTTTTCGAACCGGTCCGGGAGCTTCGTTGCCCAAGACAGTGTAGATGGCCGCTTCGCTGGCGGCAAGGACGGGCTTGATTCCCTCCGGGCTTCATTCCCTCTGTCGGGCGGCATTCTCTCTGAGGTCGGACGGAGAAGTCCTCGCTACGCCGGTTGCGGCTCAAGGCGGTGTCGTTTAACCTGGGGCCAACGGCGACAGCGTATCGGCTGGGGCGCCGTCGCCGTTGGCTTCAGGCTGAACGAGGACGTCCAACACCACCCCCCGGACGCGGCGTCCTGTGTGCCGCCAAGCGGCGCCGATTTCCGACAGCAACCTTGGGAAGGGGCAATATGCAGCAACTGCGGGGCAACAATCCGCCCTTCACGGGCTTGATCGAATTCACTCCCGGTTTCCGTCCTCGACCGGAGATCAGTCATGTGCTGTTCGACTTTGACGGCACCCTATCGCTGATCCGGCAAGGCTGGCCGGAAGTCATGGTGCCGATGTTCGTCGAATTGTTGCCGCCGTTGGCCGGGGAGAGCACGGCGGACGTGGCCCGCCTGGCGCTGGACGATATCATGCGGCTCAACGGCAAGCAGACGATCTATCAGATGCTGCAGTTGGCCGAGCGGATCAGGCAGCGCGGAGGCGAGCCGCGGGAGCCGTTGTGGTACAAGCACGAGTACCTACGGCGGCTCGACGTGCTGATCCGCGATCGGGTGGAGGGCTTGCGAACGGGTCGTTTGCAGCCCGACGACCTGCTGGTCCACGGGGCACGGCCGTTGCTCGAGCGGCTCGCCGCGCGGGGCTTGACGCTGTACTTGGCCAGCGGCACGGACGAGCCGTTCGTCAAGCAGGAGGCCGAATTGCTGGACGTCGCTTGCTATTTCTCCGGCCGCATCTATGGGGCGTTGGACGACTATCAGAACTTTTCGAAAAAGATCGTGATCGACCGCATCCTGCGCGAAAACGCCATTCCCGGCCAACGGCTGCTGGCGTTCGGCGACGGCTACGTCGAAATCGAGAACACCAAAGCGGCGGGCGGACTGGCCATCGCGGTGGCCAGCGACGAAGCCCATAACGGTTCGGGGTGCATGGATCCCTGGAAACAACAGCGGTTGCTGGGCGTCGGTGCGGACGTCGTGATTCCCGATTATCGGGACGCGGAGCCGCTGTTGGAGCGGATTTTTGGCCCGCCGGCCGGGGGTGCGACATGACCTGGTCTCGGCCCCCGTTGGACCTGAGCCGGCTGCGCGTCGATCCGCTGGCCCAACGGCGCAGCCTGAGCGTTGCCGACGAGATTCTGGCCGATCCGGCCGCGCCGCCGGCACCGCTGGCGGACGCTGCCGGTGCGGCCCTCGACGAAGCCGCCGAGCGGATTCGGGCGGCGCGCCACCGGGGCGCCGCTGTGATGCTGATCTATGGCGCTCACCTGTTGCGCAACGGCGCGGCGTTGATCGTGGATGCGCTGCTGGCCGAGGGCTGGCTGACGCATCTGGCGACCAATGGCGCGGGAACCATCCACGATTGGGAATACGCTTGGCTGGGGCGGAGCACGGAGAGCGTTCGGGACGGCGTGGCGACAGGGCGGTTTGGCGCTTGGGACGAAACGGGCCGCAATTTGCACATCGCCCTGCTGGTGGCCGGCGTCAGCGGCGAGGGATACGGTCGAGGCGTGGGACGGCTGATCGCCGAAGACGGTTTGCTGCTGCCCGACCCGCAGAGCCTGGTCGAAGCGATCCGCCGCGATCCGCATCATCCGCTGACCGCGGCCCGCGCCGAACTGCTGGCGGCGATCTCGCAACATGGGCTCGCGGCGGGCCGCTATGCGCTGCCGCACGCGTGGAAGCGAGCGTCGATCCTGGCGTCGGCGTTTCAGCGGGACGTGCCCCTGACCGTCCATCCGGGGATCGGCTACGACATTATCACCAATCATCCCATGTTCAACGGTGCGGCGATTGGCCGGGCCGCCCAACGCGATTTTTCCCAATTCTGTGCGGCGGTGGATGAACTGGACGGCGGTGTCGTGCTCTCGGTCGGCTCGGCGATCATGGGACCGCAGGTGTTTGAAAAGAGTCTCAGCTGCGTCAATAATCTTCGGCTGCAAGCCGGCCGGACGATCGTCCAAGGACACTCGATTTACGTCGTTGACATCCAGGACGGAGGCGGTTGGGATTGGACGGTCGGCGAGCCTCCCAAGACCAATCCCGCCTACTACTTGCGGTTTTGCAAGAGCTATTCGCGGATGGGCGGCGCGATGCGTTACGTCCAAGCGGACAATCTGGCGTTTATTCACCATCTGTTTCGGCGTTTGACACGGCGTTCTTGACCGGCTGAAGCCGGTACGACGAGCGGGTATTGGTTCATCCTTTGATTCGATGTTTCACACGGCGGGCACGGTCATGAATCTGCAACGGCTGCGCGAGATCACGAATTGCTACAGCGGGCTTTCCATCGCTCTGCTGGGCGATTTCTGCTTGGACCGTTACCTGGAGATCGATCCGGCACGGCAGGAGACGTCGCTGGAGACCGGGCTGAGCGTTTACAACGTGGTTCGCGTGCGAGCCCAAACCGGGGCGGCAGGCACGGTGCTGAACAATTTGGTCGCCTTGGGCGTCGGCAAGATCATTCCGCTGGGATTTGCCGGCGACGACGGCGAGGGCTTCGAGTTATGCCGCGCCCTGCGCGCGTTGCCCGGCGTGTGTTGCGACACATTCGTGCAGACGCCACTGCGATGCACGTTTACCTACTGCAAGCCGCTGCTGGTCGAGCCGGAGCGGCCGCCGCGCGAATTGAACCGCCTGGACAGCAAGAACTGGACGGCCACACCGGCCGAAGTCGAAGACCAATTGATCGCGGCGGTCGAGCGTCATGCAGGGCAGATCGACGCGCTGGCGATCATGGACCAGGTCGACGTGGCCGGCACGGGTGTGCTGACCCGCCGTGTATTGCAAGCGGTAGGCGAGATCGCCCGGCGGCGTCCCGCGTTGCGGATCTTGGCCGACAGCCGCCGCAGCCTGCGGGGCTATCCGCCGGTGTCGCTGAAGATGAACCGGGTGGAATTGGGAATGCTGCTCGACGGCCCGCCGCCCGCGGGGCGAGCCGAGGCGCAACAAGCCGCGGCACAGTTGGCGCGTCGCGGCGGTCGCGACGTCTTCGTCACGCTGGCCGAAGACGGCTTGCTGGCCGCCAGCCCCGACGGGCTGGTGACGCATCGAGCCGCCTTGCCGATTCGCGGACCGATCGACATCGTGGGCGCAGGAGATGCGGTGACTGCCAACCTGGCGGCCGCCCTGGCGGCCGGCGCGACGCCGCACGAGGCATTGGAGTTGGCCAATGCCGCCGCCTCGATCGCAATCCACCAACTGGGCACCACGGGCACAGCCTCCGTCGAGCAGATCGCTCAAAGACTCGACGACGCGATGCCGCCGGGGGCCTGAGCCTTGTCCACAGCCCCCCTCATCACCAGCGGAAGGCATTGCAACCACCGTCGTTTACCAACCGGTGACAGACAGGCGAGGCGTGCAGATCCTTCGGCCTCCCGAATGGTTCGGTTCCCAGCGGCGCGGGAACGCCCCTCGGCGATTTCCCGCCGGCTTATGATGCCCCGTTGTCCGATTTCGACCGGGTGCTCGGGGACGGCTTGGAGGACGTCCTCGAAGACATCGCCGAGCAGGCATCGCCGAGCAGGCATCGCGAGGGTGGCAGCTTTCGAGTCCCAGTCCATCGGATTCGCGCGTCGCGCGGCGCATCTTATCGGTCCGGCGAGCCGAGCCGGACTTTGGTACCGCTCGGCTCGCGGCACCTACTTGGTTGCGGCCGCCGTGCCACGTCAAGCGTCGAAGTAACAAGAGGACGTTGCCCAACCCAGGCAAGGGAATGATGGGCAAGGGAATCAGTTGCTCGATGAATCGGTCGTGCTGGCGTGCGGCGTGTACGTCGATTTGAAGCCGATCCGAACCGGGGATCTTCGCCTCGCCCTCGTGGGGTCGAAGACGAGGGCGAAGACGAAGGTCAGTGGCGCCGTCCAGTTATCGACCGCTGAGTCCACGGGAGGATCCTGATGGCTCCGTCCCCCTTTGCCTGACATAGGATATAGGCGATAATTCAGCGATGTGGGAGATCGAGTTTACGAACGAGTTTGGTGCCTGGTGGGACTTGTTGAGCGAGGACGAGCGGCCTGATCTGATGGCGAAAAACTCCAAGGAACTCGAAGCGGGGATGCGGCCGGAGTCGCTCGCTCGGGCCAAGACTCGGGCCAAGGAGATGATGGCCGAGATGCTGCTTTCAGAGATCCGCCGGACGGTAGGGTTGACGCAGGAGCAATTGGCTGTGTCTTTGGGTATTAAGCAGCCGAGCCTGTCGCGGCTGGAAGCTCAGGATGACATGCAAATCAGCACACTACGACGACTCGTGGCCGCTCTGGGCGGCGAGTTGGAGATCATCGCTCGTCTGCCCGGCGGTGCGATCCGCATCACGCAGTTCCAGGATGCAGCGTGAAACGGATCCTCGGCGAACGGCGGCTTGCGCCGATGCGGCTCGGCGGCCCGCCGCCCGCGGGGCGGGCCGAGGCGCAACAAGCCGCGGCACAGTTGGCGCGTCGCGGCGGTCGCGACGTCTTCGTCACGCAGCCCGAAGACGGCTTGCTGGCCGCCAGCCCCGACGGGCTGGTGACATCAACCCGCGGTGAGTCCCCGTTAATGTGAATACCCGTTCTTCGCCAGCGTCCGAGTTAACGCTTGACCGGAGCGGTCGAGGAGCCGACCGGGCGATCGAAACTGGCTGGCGTCGCTGTCTTGGAATTCAGCAGTTGCCCCGCCTGAGATGTGCCGGCCAGAAAGTTGTCGATCTGCGATGAATCCTTCAGGCGATCGAACTCCTTGGCCATGGCCAGCCGCAGTTTCTTCTCTTGAATGTCTCGGTAAAGCTCGTCCTTGACGGCATCAAACTCCTTGACGATGGGCTGGGTGCGACCCAGGCAGCGAAGGATGATGTACTTGTCGCCCATCGCGATGATCCCGGACAACTCGCCCTGCTTCAGGCGGAAGGCTTCTTTTTCCATCACCGGCTGGCCGCTGTGCCGCCGCAGCGGCGGAACCTGTCCGAAGTTGGACCGCGAACTGGGCTCGATCGAGTACTGGTTCGCCAATTCCCCGAAGAACTGGTCCGTCGGGTTGTTGCGGGCCATGTCCCAGACCGTTTGCGCCTGACGCTGGTTGCTCAGCACGATGGCCAGGACTTCGACCCGTTCACCGAAATTGGACTCGAAGCCTTTCTGCAAATCGTCGGCCGTCACTTCCAGGTCTTCCCCCACCAGTTTCTTCAGGGCCACCGACGGCCATACGGCATCTCGCACGTACAGTTCCACGGTCGTGGCATCGTTTTCGGTGACGCTCTTCAGCCACGCTTCGACGTCGGGCGAGCCGTCTTTCTTCAGGAAATTATAGGCTTCGGCCGCTCGCGTCACTTCGCGGTCGATGTCCTGCTCGTTGACGATCTTGGCGGTGCGGCGCAATTCCTGGATTAGCAGCAAACGATTGATTTCGCCCTCCAGCACATCCTTGCCATGACGCGCCAGGCACTCTTCGCCCAGCTGTTGCATCGTAATCGGCCGGCCGTCAATCAAGGCCGCCGTATTCGGGTGTTGCCGTTGCAGGTTGGGGTCCTTCAGGACGTTGACAATCTGCGTTTTCGACTGCAATTGCTGGAACAACTCGGCCGCCTCGACGCGCGTCTTCTGCTCCGCCAACCGTTCCTTGAGCTGCGCCTCGATCTGCGGCAGGTGCTCGCTGGAAATATAGGTCTGCGGAATTTGCTTTTCGCAGCGCAGGATCAGGTACTGGTTGCCGATGGTAATCACGGGCGAAACCTGGCCTTCCTTCAGCGCAAAGGCAACTTGTTCCAGGTTCGGATCGCCGACGTGCTTGCGGATCGGCGGGATGACGCCATAGGCGCTGGCGGTGGCTCGATCTTCCGAGTGGTCTTTGGCCAGCTGGGCAAACGTCTCCGGATTGGATTGAGCCGCCTGCAGCACCCAATCGGCCTTCTGCCGGCTGCTGACCACGATCAGCCGGGCTTTGACCTTTGGCCCGTACTCCGCTTCGAACGTGCGGCGAAAATCGTCTTGCGAGATGGCCGTCCGTTGGGATGCCAGGCGACGCAGGGCCAGCGTGGGCCAGATGATATCGTGGCGGTATTGCTGGGCGTTGACATTGCGTTCGCTTGCCAACAGCGACAGCCAGCGATCGACCGATAGCCCGAACTTGGTGGCCACCTGCTGGATCTCTTCGTCGATGTCCTTCTGAGTGATCGTCACGCCGCTGGATTGGCAAGCCTGCAGCAGGATCTGCTTGCTCACCATGCTGTCCAAGACGTCGTGTGAATAGCGGCGGATGCATTCTTCCGCCAGTGTTTGCCGGGTGATCGGTTCCCCGTTGACGACCGCCATCGGGGGCGACTTGGCCGGTTCGGTCGGAGCGGTTTGCGATCCGGCCGTGGCGGCAGGTGCCGATTTGGCCTGCTGGGCCTGGACGGATCGTGTGCCGATCGGATCTGCGCCGAGCAAGACCAGCGCGAGGAACGAGACCAAAACCGAGACCGAAATGTCGAGGGACGCGAAACGTGCGAACCCCGTGCGCGGCGTGCGGCCGCTAGCATCCTTGCCAGCCATGATCGCCTTCTCCATCTGGACGGGAGGTAATTGTGGTCCACTTGCGCGGGAAGTCTCCCAACGCTGCTGGATGCAAGAGTATACGCGCGGTGATGGAAACGGGTCAAGAGAAGTTCTACGACCGAAATGGGTTTGGGGGCATTCGCACAATTGCGGCCCGATAAAACCAATTGCGAGAATGCTCCCAGTGTCGGGCGACTCTTGGCCTTGAAGACTCTTGTTGGGGACCGGCACGAACACAGCTTGTGGGCCGACGACAACGCTCTCCACCCCCGTCCGCGATCAACTGGCAACTGGCAACTGGCAACTGGCAACTGGTAACTGGTAACTGGCAACTGGTAACTGGCCACGTCAGCCGTTGCGGCGGCGTTTGGTGGTTCGCTTCGTGGCCTGCCGCTTCAAGGCGGTTTTCTTTTTCTCCCGAACGCTCTTCGTCCGCGAACGAGGGGCGGTCAGGCTCTTGCGGCCGGACGGGTGGTTCAGTCGCCGGACCAGGCGGAAATCGAGTTCGCGGCGGCTGATGTCGACGTGGGCAATCTCGACTTGGACCAGGTCGCCGAGCCGATAGCTGTGGCCATGACGATATCCGGTCAGCGAATGCGTCTGCCGGTCGTAGCGATAGAAATCGTCGGACATCGCGTCGATGCGGATCATCCCTTCGGCGGGCAACTCGATGCCCTGGGCAAACAGGCCGAACTCTTCGACACCGGTGATCACCGCTTCCATCGGCTCGCCGATCCGCGTGCTCAAGAATGTCAGCAACTTGACCTTGATCAGTTCCCGCTCGGCCGCTTCGGCCCGCTGCTCGCGTTCGGAGCAGTGCTGGCCCAGCGCGGCCAGATAGTCAAAATCGTCCGGCGGCCGCGTGCCCCGCGCCAAGGCGTCCAGCATGCGATGCACGACCAGGTCCGGATAGCGGCGGATGGGGGACGTAAAGTGACAGTAGTGTTTGCTGTGCAATGCATAATGGCCTTCTTCCTGCGGACCGTACACGGCCTTTTGCATGCTCCGCAACACGGCGTAGTGGACCGCTTGTTCGCGCGGTTCGCCCTTGACCAACTCGACCACCCGCTTGATTTCGAAGCGGCTTTGCAGACTCTCGCAGTCGATCCCCAACTCGCGGACGAATTCGGTCAGCGCATGCAGCTTGCGCGGGTCCGGCGGCTGGTGGACGCGGCGGAGGAAGTTCAGATCCTTGGCATTCAAATGCTCGGCCACCGCCTCGTTGGCCGCCAGCATGAATTCTTCGATGACCTGGTGGCTGACCGTATGCGGGGCGACGTGCGCGCCGGATACGCGGCCGTTCTTGTCCAGGTCGATCTTGATTTCCGGCAGCGTCAATTCGATCGAGCCGCCTTCCAGCCGCCGACGGCGGAGGATCATGGCCAGCTCGTGCATCCGGCCCAGCAAGGCGAACACGCCGCTGGTGAGTTTCGATTTCCAGCGATGCGGATCGGCCAGGAATTCGTCGACCTCCTCGTAGGAAAACCGCCGCTTGCTGCGGATCGCCGAGTTGTGGAAATCGGCCGCCACGCGAGCGCCGTCGGCCGTGAATTCGATAAACGCCGTCTTGGCGTACCGCACTTTGTCGGGCTGCAAGCTGGCCAGGCCGTTGCAGATCAGCTCGGGCAGCATGGGCAGCACGCGGTCGGGCAGATAGACGCTGGTGCCGCGGTCGCGGGCATCCAGGTCCAAGGGCGATCCGGTGGGCACGAAATGGGCCACGTCGGCGATATGGACGCCCAGACGCCAATGGCCGTTTTCCAACCGTTCCAGCGAGATCGCGTCGTCGAAATCGCGGGCGTCCTTGGGGTCGATCGTAATGATCGTTTCGCCGGTCAAGTCCAGGCGATCGCCGATCGACTCGTCAAACTGCTCGGCCTGGACGCGAGCCGTGTCCATCACGTGCAGCGGGAAACGGTCCGGCAAGTTGAATTCGCGAATGATGGACAGCGTATCGACGCCCGGCGCGCCCCGCGCGCCCAGCACCTCGACGATCACGCCTTCGCCCGGATGCAGGTGCGTCGGAAAGCGGATCATCTCGATCACAACCTTGTCGCCTTCCATGGCGTTCTTGGCGCCCGGGTCGCCGACCGGTACCGGCTCGGTGACGATGTTGCCGTCGATCTGGACGAAGGCCTGGCCGTTACGTTCCAGGTACGTGCCGACGAACTGGTTCGTCTCCCGCTCGACGATCTCCACGATCGCGCCGTTCTGTTTCGTCTCGTCGCGACGTGGCGGCTTGAGACGAACCTTGACGATGTCGCCGGTGGACGCATCGGCGGTTCTGCGGAGCGGGATGAAGATATCGAGTTCACGTCCGGCGGACGGCGGCGTGCCGATGGGCCGCACGAAACCGTAGCCTTTGGCCGCTCGGCGGAATTCGCCGGTGATCAGCGGCTTGTCGGTTCTCGTTGTCCTCTCACCGGCCTCGGGACGCTTGACCAAATGGTTTTCGCCGTACCAGATCTTCCCTTCGCGGGCCAGCCGTTTGACCGCCTTGCGCAATTCCCGAGCCCGCTCCTTGGGCAGGCCCAGTTGTTTGGCGATCACCTTCGGCTTGACCGGTTGGTAATCCGGCGAGTGGACGAGGCGGAGAATCAGTTCCTGCAAATCGGTGGTTTCAGTTTCGCTCATGCCCGTGATTATAGCTGAAACGGGGGAAAAGTCGATGCACCGTGCGGAATCCCCATGCGGCCCCCAGGCACGGACGACATGGCGAATGCCCCGTTTTCACGGAGCGGCCGGCCTTGCGGGGACGGGCTCTGCCGTGGCGGACGATGCGGCAGCGCCGGAATCCGGCGAGTCCATCAGCGTGACCTGGGTGGCGAGCACCAGGTCATGCACGGCAGACGCCGGCAGAGAGACGTTGACGACCGCCAGATTGCCTTCGACGCCGATGCGGCTGTGCGTGTCCACGAACCGCAGCATCTGGGGATAACGCGACGCGACCTCGCGCCCCTGCGGAGGCAGATGTAAACCGGCGACATGCCGCTGGACCAAATCCGGCAGCTGTTGCAGCCGCTGACGGACCTCCGCCACAGGACTGCTTCCCGGCGTGGCTCCCAACCGCGGGACGAACATCAGTTCGACGTAATTGGCCTCGGCGACGTGCAGACTGAACGAGGCGGCCTGCATGCCGTCGCCCAGGAACCAGTCCAGCGGCTCGCGGACTTGCCGCGGCTCGCAGAACGACCACGGCCGGCCGTCGCGGAAGAAATTCGAAACCAATTCGTTCGGGGCGAACAGGACCGTCAGGTGCCGTTGGTCGTCGGACGCCTTGAGCAGTCTTTCCATCGCTACGCTGATGGCCGGCGGAGCGCCTTGCACGGCGAGGATCTCGCGGATTTGCTCCGGTTTGCCGACCACGAACACGCCGTCCGGGGCATCGACCGGCACAAGGTACGACCAGCCGCCGGGGGCGCGATACTCCTGCGAATCGGGCGAAGTCGGAACGGGATTTCCCCATTTCTGCAACAGCGTTTCCTTGGCCACCGGCACTCGGGGACGCACGACCAGCGTCGGGCGCGGCAGAGGGTCGCCATCGTCGTGAAAGCTGACGATCAGCTGTTCGATCTCGCCCAGCGGCAATCCAGAGGCCGCTTCCCAAGCCGCTTGCGTTGTCGCGAACGCGGGGCCGAGCGTTTGCAGAATCCGCAGCCCTTCAGAACCGGCCAAGAATGACGCCGGCCGGACGATCAGGAAGACCTGAGCGCCGGGCGGCAAGTAGTGGAGCGACACCGGCGGGCCGTCGGTGGGAGACGGCCAAGGCCGTGGGCCGTTGTCGGCGACGTTGTCGGCGACGCTTTCCAACCGTTCGTCCGCGGCGGTAGCGGCGGGCGAAGTGGTTTGGTCCGGCTCGTCCAAGCCATCGGTCGCTCGGTCATCCATCCCGGCCGCGACGCGTGCGGACGGTTCGCCGCCACGTGGCCTGACCGGACCCTGGCGGGGACTGCTGTTCAACCAGATCAGCACCACCAGCAGCAACAGCACCACGCCGCTTGCGACGCCGATTCGGAAGAACAGCTGCCGCTGGGCCGGCTTGTGACGGTGGCGGCTTTTTAAGATCGAACTGTCACCCCCCGTCGCCGTGGGCGTTCCCGGACCGGCGGCAGCCGCCGAGCCGATGACTGCGGCAGCCGCCGCGACGACCGGCCGCACGCTCGCCGAACCCGCGGCACTGCCAGGCGACCGGACGGGCAGCGCCATACCAGGGCCTGCACCGGGGCCAGCGTTCGAGGCAGCGTTCGAGGCAGCGCCGCTTGACGGCTGCTGGAGCGCCCGCTCGTAGGCTGCGAGCGTCACGGGCGGCTTGGGCGAGGCGATGTTCAAGCGGTTGGCGTCGACAAACGGGCTGACTTGCACGATCACCTGATTCAGGTGCTGGTAGCGGACCGCGGGGTTTTTGGCCATCAGATAGGCGACGACCTGGGTCAGCGACGGTGGCACGCCCAATGCGTCCAGCGGTTGAATCGGCTGGGTCGCGTGCTGATGCATCTTCGTGCGGAGATCCGCGCCCGGAAACGGCGGCTGGCCCGACAGCAATTCGTACAGCGTACAGCCCAGCGCGTAGATGTCCGTCAAGGCATCCGGCGACGTGCCGTCCTGCAGGAATTCCGGCGCCAAGTAATCGGCTCGCGGCGCCAACAGTTCAGCGGCGTCCGGCGGCGACAGGAACACGGGGATGAATCCGCTGACCGGTTCCCGAAGCAGCTTGACATTCCCGCCTTGTTCCAGCCACAGTCGTGCGGGGCGAATGTCGCCGTGGATGACGCCGCGCTGATGGAGCGGCATCAGGGCCAACGCGGCACAGCGAATGATGCGACAGGCCTCGGCTGGTGCCAGACGCTGGCCGCCCAGCAGCAGCTGGTCGACGCCCTGCCCCCGCAAATCCTCGACGACCAAGAACCGGTACGAGGTCAAATCGACGGCCTCGAAACATCGCTGCAAATGCGGGTGCTGGACGCTGCGGTGAACTTGTAACTGCGGCGCCAGCGCCGCCCATTGCCGGGGATCTTGCGTCGCCGGTCCGGTCAGAAACTGAAGTACGACCGGATGTTGCGTCGGCACGTGGACGGCCCGGAACATGCCGGCCAGAGAACCGCTTTCCAGGCGGTCGTACAGCTTGTAGTCCCCGTACACAAAAGGTCCCGAGCGGCCGGCCATCAAGACCATCGTCTGATACCGCGTCAGCACGCCGCGCGAGATCAGCCACTCGGCGAGCGTGCGGGCGTGGCCCGGCGTTGCCGCGCCTTTGACTTGCCCAAAACTGGCTCTCAACTGCTGGTACTGCTCGGCGGTTACCAGTCGGCTGTCCGCTAGCAATTGCCAGAACTCTGGAATCGTTGCAGGCATATTGCGTCAAAACCTCTGCGGGACGACGATCCCGCGGCACGCATGGAATTACGTCACTCGCCAGACCGCGGCCGCAGCCCTCCGTTTTTTAAAAATTTTTTGAATCGCTTCTGTGACAGTGTACCGCGTCCTGACGCGGTTCGGCAGAGCGTTCATATCGCGATTCGGAAAAAAGTCAACCCACTTGACTTGGCGGCGCAGAACTTCATATTCGTAACTTGGCGGTTCGCCGATTCCGCACGTGCTTGCGGGCAACCGTGGGGAACTGCTTCATTTCTTTTTCTTCTGGTCAAGAAAGGAAATCCGATCATGAGGCGTCGTGCAAAAATCACAATCGTCGGCGCTGGGTTCGTCGGCGCCACCACCGCGCATTGGTGTGCCGTGTACGAGCTCGGCGATATCGTGTTGGTGGATATTCCGGCGACGGAGACGATGCCGAAAGGCAAGGCGTTGGACTTGCTGCAGTCCGGGCCGATTGTCGGTTTCGATGCGAACGTGATCGGCACAACCGACTACGAAGCGACTCGCGGCAGCGACGTGGTGGTGATTACCGCCGGAATTCCCCGCAAGCCCGGGATGAGCCGCGACGACCTGCTGGTGACCAATGCCCGAGTGGTCGGTGCGGTGGCCGAGCAGGTTCGGACGACCAGTCCGGACGCGATCATCGTGGTGGTGACCAATCCGCTGGACGTGATGACGCAACGGGTATGGGAAGTCAGCGGCTTTCCGGCCCACCGCGTGGTCGGCCAAGCGGGCGTGCTGGACACGGCCCGCTATCGGACTTTTTTAGCCCTCGAGTTGGGCGTGAGCGTCGAAGACGTGACCGCGTTGTTGTTGGGCGGGCATGGCGATACGATGGTCCCGTTGCCCAGTTACACGTCCGTGGGCGGAATTCCGGTCACCAAGTTGATCGCTCCGGAGCGGTTGGCGGAGATCGTCCAGCGAACGCGAGACGGCGGCGCCGAGATCGTGAATTTGCTTAAGACCGGCAGCGCCTACTACGCTCCGTCCGCTGCCGTGGCACAGATGGTCGAAGCGATTGTCAAGGACAAGAAGCGGTTGCTGCCCTGTTCGGCGTTCTGCGACCGCGAGTACGGCGTCGGCGGCTACTACGTCGGCGTCCCCGTGGTGCTCGGCGCCGGTGGCGTAGAACGCGTCATCGAACTGGACCTGGCCGGACAAGAACTGGCCGATTTCCAGAACAGCGTCGACGCTGTCAAGGGCTTGGTCGGCACGATGCACCAGTTGACCGGCAGCACGGCGTCCAGCTAGCAGGCGGTGCGCATTTTCTTGTTTGTACCGGATCCCCCGGCCGTTCTTTCGGACGACCGCCGCGGTCCCTTTGATCGCGTCGTGAACTAGTTGACATTGACAGCGTCGAGCGGCTGGTTTACAACGCGAACACCATCCCTTCATCCACGATATTCAACGACACTCAGCCTTCATTCGCTATCATGAATCGCATGCAGAGTTGGCCCTCTGGGGCCGTGTCGGCGTTTCCTTTCGTTTCCCGTATGGATCGCGCGAGGGCGGATTTGCCGCCGTCCCGCAGTCCCCAATGCACTTGGTTCGCGCCTTGTCACTACGAGCCGAATTACAGTTACCCGCTGGTGGTTTGGCTGCACGGACCCGGCGACGACGAACGGCAGTTGAGGCGGATCATGCCTCACCTCAGTTTGCGCAACTTCGTGGCCGTGTGTCCTCGCGGCTGTAGCCCGCCGTTGCCGGGCGAATCGGGGTTTCGCTGGAACCAGACGCTGACCGCGATCGAACTGGCCGAGCAGCAGATCTTTGACAGCATCGACGCCGCTTGTGCCCGCTATCGGATCGCGGAGGAACATATTTTTTTGGCCGGTTTTCAATGTGGCGGTACGATGGCGCTGCGCATCGCTCTGCAGCACCCCGAGCGGTTTGCCGGCGTCGCCTCGATCGGCGGTCCGTTTCCCGAAGGCGCCGCCCCGCTGACGCGGCTGCGCCAATTGCGCGGGTTACCGATGCTGATCGCCCAGGGCCGTGATTCGTTGGAGTACCCGTTGCAGCAGAGTTGCGAGGAGTTGCGGCTGTTCCATGCCGCCAGCCTGCGCGTCTCGATCCGCCAGTATCCGGTCGCCGACGACCTGACGACAGCGATGCTGTCAGACCTGAACGCCTGGCTGATGGAACAGGTCACGGGAATCTGCCTGGAACCGAGCGACGAGACCTATTGCTGTTCGGACGGCAAGAACTGAGAAACGGGATTGACACGGCGCGCCGCTTTCGGGTAAAAGCCCCCGGCTTTTCGCCACCGCGTCTCCGGGCGCGGCTTCGTGCATAGAGGTCCGGAAGATTTGGGCTGGGCCCCAGCGAGCACTGCGATCATCGTGTTGCCTGTGCTGGAAAGAAACTGCCCGCCCACGGCTTGCGGAGCCTCGTAGCGGGAGAAAACCATGAGCAGTTTAGTGCCGTTTCCGCCTCTGGCGGATCTGCCGGAGTTCGACATCAGCGACCTGTTGCAGGAAGTCGCCGACGTCTTGGAGCTGGTAAGTCTGCGGCGACGCGTGCCGATCGAGATCGACGCTCCGCCCTACATGATGGTCCACGGCGAACGCCGTCAGCTGCGGGGGTTGCTGATCCGGCTGATCGGCAACGCCCTGACCGCCAATCCTGCGGGCAGCCAGATCGTGGTCACCGCATTCAGCGATGAAGACGGTGTCGAGGTCGAGGTGGCGGACGACCGTTCGGAGAGCGCCGAGTTGCTGCTGAGCGAGGGGCTGGCTGCGATTGCCGAAAGCGGCGAGGCGCGGCCCATGCCTTGGGTCGAGGTGCAGCAAATCGTCGCCGCTTGCGGAGCCCGAATCTCGGTGTCCGGCTGCCCCGAGGGCGGCGTTGCGACGACCGTCCAATTCCCGCGGGTAAGGGGCAAAGACGCCGAGTCCAGGAAAGCCGCCTGAACGGCGCGTCGGAGTTCCCCGCATGGAATGGCTCAGCCATCTGGCTCAACACAGCGTCGAACGCTATCGAACACTGACGCTGCCGGCGCGGAGCGTCTGCTTGGCGCTGGCCGCGGTGGTGCTGGTCGGTTTGCTGCTGCTGGGAGTCGCGAGGATGAACGGGCCCTACCAGCCGCTGTTCGACGGCCGTTCCTTTTCGCTCCGCGAATTAGCCAAAATGACGGCCGCTTTTCAGGCGGCCGACTTGCGCGAGGCCCGGATGGCAGAGGGTCGGATCCTGGTCCCGCGAGCCAATCTGGATGCCTATCTGGTGGCCTTGGATGCGGCGGACGCTTTGCCGGCTGATTTCGACGATTCCCTGGATCAGATTGCGGCCGACAGCAACCCTTTCGCCTCGCGTCAACAGACGGAACTCGGATATCGAGTCGCCGAGCAGAAGAAGTTGGCGAGGATCGTGTCGGGGATGAACGGCATCGAAACGGCCTCGGTACAATACGCGGAAGTCAAGAAGCCGGGCTTCCCGCCGACATGGGACGTCCGGGCGGTGGTCGCCGTGCGAGCCAACGGCAATCGGGAACTGGCCTACGAGGAAATCGAAGCCATTCGCGACACCGTCACGGGTTTCGTCGCGGGCCTGGACCGGTCGCAGGTCACGGTCTCGGACCTCAATGCCTGCCGTGCCTATCCCGGCGGTGATGGTCCGGGGTCGGCGGCGGCGAATTACGCCGCTCGAACCGAGCAAGCCCGACTCGAGGAATCATTCCGCGCGAAGATCCAAGACCGCTTGACGGTCTATCCCGGCTCGATCGTCGGAGTACAGGTCCAATTGACCGATGCCCACGAGACGGATGCGGCCGATGCCGCAAACGCAACTCGCCGCCGATTCTCCCCGGCCCTGGTGTCGGCTTCGGTCGATTTGCCGCGAAGCTATTTCGACCAGCTTTGCCGCGAGCGCCATGCGGCCGGGGAACATGCTCCGGACCGATCGGCTTTGCAGGCGATCGAGCAGGAGGTGAAAGACACGGTCGAACAAGCCGTGCTGGCATTGCTGCCGCCGCCGGCCGCGGAGCTGCGCGGCCATCCGCAAGTTGTCGTGACGTCCTACGATGATCCGTCACCGCCAGCCGAAACGAGCATCGCCGGATTGAGTTCGTCCGTGGCCGCTTGGGCGGCGGCGCATTGGTCGTTGCTGATTGGTGGTTGTCTGTCGTTGGCCAGCGTGGTGCTGGTGATCCGCAACCGGCGGCCCGCGACGGCGGGGGAAACGGATTCCGGCGAAGCCATTTCGGCGGAACTCCCCGATCGGCCCACGACGATTTCCTTTCCGGCCTCCGTCACCCCGTCGCCGGGCGGCGAAAAGGAACTTCACCTCCAACTGCAACGAGCGATTCAGGAGAATCCACAGGCGGCGGCAGAGGCCCTGCAGCGTTGGTTGCGCAACGCGGCGTAACGCCACGGCACCCCTGGACAAAGGCTCAATCACACCGATGGTTATACAAGACGGAATTCGCAAGACGGCGATCCTGATCGACAGCGTGGACCAGCCGACGGCGGAGATCCTGTTCCGACAGATCTCGTTTGAATTGGCTGGGCAAGTGCGCACGGCGTTGCTCGAATTGGGCGATGTGGACCCGGCCGAGCGAGAGCAGATTCTGGCCGAATTCTTGGACGCCGGTTTTGGGCCCACGCCCGAAATCCTCGAGGCGGAATTTGGCCAAGCGGCAAACTTGCCGGCGACGCAAGAAACTGCCGAGGGCCCTGCGGTGAGCGGTTTTCCTGTGGACAATGATCCGCATGACGTCGAGCCCGAATTGCCGCAGATCGAGGCGCCGACGGCCGCCTTGGCTCGCGGCCTGGCTCAAGAACACGCTCAAACCATCTGCCTGGTCCTGGCCAACTTGCCATCACCGCAGGCGGCCGACCTGATGCAGCGTCTACCGCCGGCCCGTCAAGCCGAAGTGTTAAAGCGTCTGGCGCAGCTCGAGGCGACGGCGCCCGAGGTGCTGCATGACTTGAGCGAGGAGTTGCAGCCCTGGGGACTTTCCGCCGCGGAATTGATGCCGAATGCCTGGGGGCGATCGCCGCGATCCGAGTCCGGTTTGCTTGCACCTTGTCTGAACGACGCGCCGCCCCGGCAGGCGATGCCGCGGGTTGCCGCGGCCGAAACCAGCCCGCGCTCGACAGCCTGCCGGGCGGAAGCTGGCGAAACACCGCCGCTGGCTGAATTCGACGACCTCGTGCGACTCGACGATGCGGCCCTGGCCCGCGTGTTTGGAGCGGCAGCGCCGGAGATCGTCCTGCTGGCTTTGTCGGGTGCCAATCGCGACTTGATCGATCGCATCGTTTGCCGCCTGCCCGCCTCCGCGGGTCGGACGCTCCGCCGCCAGCTTGAAACCCTCGGACCGACCCGACTGCGCGACATCGAAGCGGCTCAGCAGCAACTGGCCGAATTGGCTGGCCAAATGTGCCGTGACGGACTCATTCACCTGCCTAGCCGGCGGCGTTTCACCATGGCCGCATGAGCGTTCCCGTCCGCCGCGTATTCGGTATTGACAGCGGAATCGGAATCCGGCCCGATGGAGGATCGAAGAATGGGGCGAACGATTCCACCGTCAAGGCTCGAGGCCCAGCAGCAGTCTTCAAGCTTGCGGAAGCACGACACGGCGACGTTCGCCTTGCCGGTCGGAGCTGGTATCCAACTTGTGTCCGCTTGTGCTTAATGCCTCGTCAACGACTGCGTCTAACTTAGGCAAATCAGTCTCTACGCAGCTTTCTAGCCGTCGAAGCAAAATTTCTCGGCTCGCTCCTAAAGCGTTTGACAACAGCAGCCTAGGACTTCACACAGCTCGGCCCAGCAGATCGCCGAGATCCGGTTGGCACGCTGGTTGCTACATCTGTTCTTCCCTCAGGCAGGCGGAAAGAATTCGCTGAAACAGGCGGCATCTCCGCGGAGGACATCACTTCGGCTCTTGCCTGGGCCAGAAGGATACCCCAATGGCTCGAGTGGCCGACCGCCTCGGCCGCTCGGGTCGGGGTTTTCATCGTTTTGATGTCCGCCTGTCTTTCTCGTCCGTTTCGCTCTCAACGGGACTTGTACCAGTCCGGTAGTCGCGTTAGATTCTGTCTAGGGTTGGCGAACGATGGCCGCACGAGCAACAACAGACACCGCATCTCGTCGCCGACGACCTAACGTGAATCCACGCAACCCGAGCGTTGCCCCCGCGGCACGCAGCAGAGCCCCCGGCGGAGATCCAAGACCGATGAAGCTGATCATTGCCATCATCCAACCCGGTAAGCTGGAAGCCGTGAAGGAAGCCTTGAACGAAGTCGAAGTGGTCCGCCTGACGGTGATGGACTGCCAGGGCTTCGGGCGTCAGAAAGGGCAGACGGAAACGTATCGCGGGCGGGAACTGGGGACGAGCTTGCTGCGCAAGGTCCAGTTGCAGATCGCCGTCAACGAAGCGTTCGTCGAACCGACGATCGACGCCATCATCAAAGGTGGCCGCAGCGGCGAAAAAGGCGAAATCGGCGACGGCAAGATCTTTGTGCTGCCGCTGGAAGACTGCATCCGCATCCGCACCGGCGAACGCGGCTCGGAGGCAATCTGAGCAAGGGATGAACGACGCGGGGTGGACGAATCCGGCCTCAAGCCCTTGGGCTCTGCCAGGAAATGGTCCAAGAATTGCATCTAGCCCAGCCACTCAGCGGCCGCGAGGATCGTGCCCGTGGTCGCGCCGTCCCAGAACGCCATCACGAATTGCGCGGGCGGCGCCCGTGATATGCGGCTGGGCGAATCCGACGCCATCGGTCGGGACGGTATCCGTCGCTTGCGCGGCGGCGAAACTCGCCTCCGCCGCGGGCGGACCGCAGGCGGCCTGGCGTGATTTCCGGGGGTCGCAGAATTTGCCTAAAGGCCCGGCCAACAAGGCCGGCAACATGATCAACTCGGCCACCATCCCCGCGAACAAAATGGTCAGCATCAAATAGCCAAAGCGTTGCGTGGGCGTGAACGTGCTGAGCGCGAACACGGACAGCCCCAAGCCGCTGATCGCTGCCGCTTGCATGGTCGGCAACGCGCAGCGGCGGTAGGCCGCCAGGATCGCGCCGTGGCGATTACCAAGCCGGCGATAATCGTCGCGGAACCACGTCAGAAAGTGGATAGTATCGTCGACCGAAACGCCCAACGCAATGCTCGCTGTCATCATCGAGCCGACATCCACGGTGATGCCCAGCAACCCCATGGTGCCGAAGATCGTCACGACGGGCAGAACGTTCGGCAGCATCACCACAATCCCGGCTGCCACATTCCGGGCTAGGAACATCATCAACGGCGTAATCGTGATGAACGCCCAGAACGTGCTCTCGATCAGACTGTCCAGCAGCGACCGTTGCGCTTTGTAAACCAACGGCACGATGCCTGTGTACACCACGTGGATTGGATCGCCGCGCTGGGCGGCCGTTTCCGCCTCCGGCACGGTTGGGTCGAATTCGTGCTGTCGGGCGTCGATGAAGATCCTCGCGTGCTGCTGGATGAACTCGACGTCGTAGGCAGGATGGTCACAGACCAGCACCACACAATCAAACTTCTTGCCCAACAGGTTGGCCCAGGCATCCGACGAGTAGAAACCGGGCTCTGCGGAAATCTTGTCCGGATTGTGCCAGCAGCCCGCCTTGGCGTAGACGCCGGCGCAGGTCATCAGATCCTTGAGCGTCTGAGAGAACAATTGGGTTTGGTCGACCTTGCCCGCCCCCTCGTACGTCTGGTCCAATTGGGCAGCCAGTTCCTCTGCGGTCAATTCGTCTGCCACGGGTGCCGAACCGCCATCCGAGCGGTCCGCCTTCGGCGGCCCCTCCCCAGGATCGCTCAGCCCTAGAAAGGCTACCCGCTTGTTGACGAGCCCTTTGCCGTCGCTGTGAGCGTCCACCTGGCTCAACACGCGGTCGCGAAACCGATACGCCGACAACACCGGCTCGACGACCCGCTTCAACTCGCCGACAAACGCCCCGTAGTCGATGTCCCGCAACGCCCCGACGCGGAGGCTGATCCGCCATAATTCGCTACCGATGTTCGGGTCGTTTCGGACCTCTTCCTGCCGTCCCTCGGCGGTGGCGGAGTTGGCGGAACCGCGATCGATCCGCAGATAGTCGGTCGTCAAGTACTCGCCGCGGTGCTCTTCCAGTTTGCGGTTCAGGACCGAACGGACCGGATCTCGAAATGTCGGAAATCCGGCCGGCGGCAACTCGGGCACAAACGTCGGTACCGACATCGCTTGGCCCACAATCTGTTGCCCCCGCTCGCCCAACTGCCGATCCACGGCGTCCTGGATCCTCGCGGCGATTTCCAAACGCTCCAGAAAGTTGAATTGCAGTCGCTGGCGTCGGAGGCTTTCCGCGTCCGCCTCCGCTGCGTCATCGTCCTCCGAGACCTCGCCGATGTGCGCGGCCGACCGGATCAACTCGGGACGGACGCGGACCACCAGTTCCATCGGGACAAGCTTGGCCAAGTGCGTTTCGAGCCACGTATAGTCACGGATGATTTTCGCGTTGCGATCGAAAAACTTGATCAAGTGAACGCTGGTCTGCATCCGGAACAGCCCCACCGAGCAGCCGGCGATCACCAGCACACAACCGAGTGTGACAAGGCCCCAGCGGCGGATGATAAAGCCGCCCAACCGCTCGAACAGCTGTTCGACGCGCTGTTCGAATCTCGTCGGCTCGAGGCGTTCTTTCGTCTTGCTGCGGTCCGCGGTACGCGGCGGCCACAGTTGCAGCGCGGCGGGCAGAAACGTAAAAAACAACACGCAAGTCGCCATGACCCCGATCGCCGAATAAATGCCAAAGTTGCGGATCGGGACCAGGGTGCTGGTGGATAAAGAAACCAGGCCCAGGGCGGTGGAAACCGAACACAGCAGGGCCGCCTTGGCTCCCAATTGAATCATGCGATCGGGGCCTCCGGCCAAGCCCGCTTCGTGCACCGTTTCTCGGTAATAGTTCACCAAGTGCAGCGCGCCGGAGATCGCCAGCACGTAGACGAGCGACGGCATGGACATCATGATCGCGTCCACCGTCCCGCCGGTCCACCAGACGATGGCCAAGCTGCTCAACGCGGCCAAGCCACCGATAAAGAACAGAATACAAGTGACGCGAACACTGCGGACCAGGAACAGCGACAACCCGATGCCCACCAGGGCCGACAACACGATCAAACGTGCCAGCGTGATCTGGCCCTCTTCGTCGATGGCGACGTTGTCCACCGGCGGTCCGCCCAACTTCAAGTCCTCGTCGGAAATGCCACACTCCACCGTGGCCAACTGCCGCAACCGTCCCAGCGGCCGTCCCATCAGCTGTCGGCCGATCACCCGCCGCAAATCCCGCTTGCCCACTTCGCTGAACGTCAAAACGAAGCAGGTCTGCTGACCGTCCGCTCCGAACAAGGCACCGGTCAAACGTTCCAATGCCAGCTTGTGGGCTTCCTCGGCGGCAAATCCGTCCTCCACGCCGCGCGGCCACAGCGGACCATCCTTGCGCGCCAATTGCTCCAAAGTGTCCGGGCCGGTGGTGATCGACTTGAACAACCGCGCGGCGAGCAGTTCGGGATTGTCGTGGAACTCGTTGGGCTGCTCCGCCGTCGGGGGATGCCCAAACGTGGCCACCATTTCGCCTTGGGCTTGGGTCTGACCCAGCACGCGCTGGCGGAACGTGCGATACAACCAATTCAGCATGTTACTGCGGCCCGTCCACCGGTACAGGTGGCCTTCGGGCGTGATGAAGTACCACAGATCGTGGTCGCCGAGCAGCCATTTTTCGCCCCGCTCGCCCCAGTTCTCGTGGGCGTCGCCGGTAGGGGTCAGACCGAGTTGATCGGCCAACTCGCCGGCCCGTTGACGGTCCAGCGATCGTCGCTCGTCCGCCGTCAGTTCCTCGAACGGCTTCGGCGCCAACGTCTCGGCCGGCGAACCGTCTTCGTGATACTCGGGCGGAGCAAGCTGATGCCGGATGCGGTCCACAAGTTTCTGATACCGCGGATCGTTTTCCGAACACCCGGGCCACGTCACGATGACGAACTGTTCGCCCATGAAATGCCGGCCAAACCACTCCAGTTCGGCCGTTTCCGCAAAATCGGACGGCAACCAATCCTTGACGCGATTCGTCATCCGCTGCATCGACATCCGCGCCCCGCGCAGCGCGAAGGGCCCAAAGAAGCACACCACGCAGACGATCAGCAGCGCGTAACGGGCGAAGAATGCACGTTTCATTAAAACCAGCCGATTCCGTATCAGGGAATTAGGAACACCTCAGAGGATCTCTCCGATCGGCCCTCGAATCGCAAGCAGCAATCTCCACGAAACGATGCTGGGGATCGATAGGCATCTCGAACCAACGGCCCGCCGACGTCAGATCTCGCCGGGAGGGAAGTCGAGTTTGACGGGGTGGGCGAGCGTGTCTCCCCAATACCAGCGCATCTTCTGCCAAAAGGAAAGCCCCGCCTTCCATTTGCGAATTGCGGTTCGGAGTCGCTGGATGCCGGGGGCCTGCTGGTCGGGGATCGCCCCCAACGCGCTTTCGCAACCGCTGACATTGTCGATCATGAGCAGTGCGGTCGCAAAGTTCGTGAGGAATACGGCGGGCACGTCGCTACGGAAACAGACTCCGGAAGTGACCACGAGTCCTTTGAGCATTTCGACCGCCCGGGGCGCATCGCCCAAACGCATCAGGCACACGGCCATGGCGTTGGTGACCCACGGTGACTTGACTTTCCAACGCTGAAGCATCTCGAGCGCTTTGCGGGGATGCTCGGCGTCGAGTGCGGCAGCGACCTTGGTCAACAGTTCGCTGACTTCCGGCGGCCGCGAACCCTGGCTTGCACGTTGTTCGGTTTGGGGCGCCAGCTCGCGGGTCGCACTGGGATTTGCTTGGCGTAACATATTTACTCTCTTTCTGTAGGGGTAGATTCGTTGAACACAATCTGACGAGTCGCGGCACCGTCGCGACCAGCCAGTACGTCCGGCGTTCCCACGTGACCGGTCAGGCGGGAATACCGAACGTACAAGACGCGGCGCTATTCTGCCGCCGCGGATCGCAGCGGCAAGAAATTCGTGAGGACACTTCGTGCTTCGATGGACGCGGTATCGCCACACGCCACACAAGGGCTCCGTGAGGGCACCGCGGGAAGACGGTTCAGTCGCTCAAATGACCCACGTGCAGTAGCGCTCTTGAAAAGAAAGAGGCGGCAAAGCCAGCCTCGGCGCACGGCAGGCAGACCGTCGGTTTGGCGGTCCACCGCACCGGGAAGCCTTGCCACCGCTGGCAAGAATCACCATTCCCCAACGCCTCGGCTCGACGCGCACCTGGGGCGGATGCTCTTCAGTCAAGCCTTCGGTCTGGGGCGTGGAGTGCCCGTTGCAGAGGCTCGGCAAGTCGGCCGTGCGAGTCATCCGCGGCGGGACCGAGGGTCGGCCGAGGCCGAGCGTTTGGTTCGCGGGCTCAGGAGGACGGTGGTCGATCAGCATCCCAGGAAAGGAAATCGGCCGACCGTCGGCAGCGGATCGGCATGGTCCGCATGAACCGAGCCGCAACATGGCCAGCGCGTCGTCGCAACCTTCAGCAGCCGTGCCGAAGCCGCAGCTGGCAAGAAAGAGGTGCGCGGCCACGCAGATTCGCAGCACGGTCCCCGCAAGTAAGGCTGGCCGGTTTCTCGCGGGCGGTTGGTACATTGGATGGTTTCCCGAATAATCCCAGGACCGAGAACCGATAAGTTTACGGTTCCGCGGGATAAGAATCAAGGGCCATTGCGCCCGACAGCCATTGCGCCCGACAGCCATTGTGTTTCCCAAACCGTCCAGTTGAATCCGTCCAGTCGAATCCCTTGACGGAGTTGCGGGCCAAGGTTAACATTTCCCCACGATGTACGTGCTCATGGGCCAGCTTCTGTTGTGCGGTCTGTTGTCCGGCGGGCTGCAGGACAATATAGGTTCCCAAGCTCGGATCAGGGGTGCTGCTATGCACCTCGGTCCGCATCTGACGGTCAGACTGCCGGATTGGCCCGCGGATACTCCGGACACTCCCCAGAACCTATCGAGCGGCACCGGAGAACGCAGGGCCGGAGCCGACGAATCTTCCGGCAAAAGGCTGCGCCGCGATCTGGAAACGTCGAGGTTCCTCGTGGTCCAGCCTGCCGTTGGATGTATCGCGTTGCCGCCCTCCGTCCTGCCGCCGATGGGAATCTTGGCGCGCGGGATTCGCCTTCAAATCTGACGCCTTGCAGGGCGTTTTCCACGGTCGCCAAGTGGCTTTCCGTCTGACAGGGCCGTCAAAATGAACTCTTGTATCGAGGGTCGACATCCTTACGCTTCGCCACTTGGCCTTGGGCAACGTGGTGGGGAGCAATATCTTCAATATCCTATTCATTCTCGGCGTGTCTGCGCTGACAGTCCCTCTGGTCGCTTCCAGTCAGCTCGTTCGGCTCGATGTCCCGGTCATGATTGTTGTGTCAGCGCTCGTCTGGCTCCTGGCGGCCGACGGTGACGTTGGCAGAGCAGAAGGTGTGGCGTTGATGGCGGGCCTCGTGGGATATACCGGCTTCCTCGCTTTCCTGGCCAAGAAGCAGAGACCGGCGCCGGGATCGGACGAAACTCCGGCCCCAGCACGAAGCTTGCGTCAGTTGGCGATCTCGGCAGCCTCCGTCGTGGCAGGTCTGGTGTTGTTGGTCATGGGAGCAGGCTGGCTGGTACAGGGCGCTGTGGATTTGTCGCGTTGGCTGGGCGTAAGCGAGTTGCTGATCGGACTGACCATCGTCGCCGCAGGCACCTCCCTGCCCGAGTTGGCGACGTCGCTCGTGGCTGGCATTCGTGGCGAGCGAGACATCGCGATCGGCAATGTGGTCGGCAGCAACATCTTCAACATGCTTGGCGTCTTGGGGGCTTCTGCGGCCGTGGCTTCCCACGGCGTGGCGGTCGATCCGGCTGCCCTGCGGTTTGACATTCCCGTCATGACAGCGGCGGCCGTGGCCTGCCTGCCGGTGTTTTTTACCGGAGGACGCATCTCCCGTCCGGAAGGCATGTTGTTCTTGGCCTACTACGTGGCCTATGTTGTGTTCCTCGTGCTTCAAGCCACGGCGAGCCCCCGTTTAACACCATTTGCGAACACCATGCTTTGTCTCGTCATCCCACTCACGCTCACGGGGTTGATCTGTTCGGTTCTGGACGCGGTCCGCCGGCGGCGCCGGCATGTTGCCCAGAGTCCGACCTAGTTGAGTTTGCCCCAAGGACCGGCCAACAAGACCGGCAACATGATCGAATCGGGAGTAGCGATCCCCACGAAACAGCGCTGGGGATCGCTGGGCATCTCGAACGAACAGCCAGCCGATGTCAGATCTCGCCGGGAGGGAAGTCGAGTTTCACGCTTTGGCCGAGCGTGTCTCCCCAATACCAGCGCAGCTTTTGCCAAAACGGGAGTCCCACCCACCATTGGTGAATCGCCTTTCGGAGCCGCTGGACGCCGGGATCTTGCTGGTCGGAAATCGCCACCAAGGCGCTTTCGCAACCGCTGACATTGTCCATCATGAGCAGTGCGGTCGCAAAGTTGGTGAGGAATACGGCGGGCACGTCGCTGCGAAAACAGACTCCGGAAGTGACCACGAGTCCTTTGAGCATTTCGACCGCCCGAGGCGCGTCGCCCAAACGCATCAGGCACACGGCCATAGCGTTGGTGACCCACGGTGACTTGACTTTCCAACGCTGAAGAAGATCGAGCGCCTTGCGGGGATGCTCGGCGTCGAGTGCGGCAGCGACCTTGGTCAGCAGTTCGCTGACTTCCGGCGGTCGCGGACCCTGGCTTGCACGTTGTTCGGGTTGGGGCGACAACTCGCGGGTCGCACGGGGATTTGCTTGGCGTAACATCGGTGTTCTCTTTCTGCGGGGGTTAGGTTTTTTGAGCACAAGGGGGCGAATCGCGGCACGACCGCGACCAGCAGGTACGTCAGGTTTTCCCGCCTAACTGGTTAGGCGGGAACGCCGGATGTACAAGATGCGAAGCCAGTTCCCCGCCGCGGGGCGCGGCGGCAAGAAAAGCGTGAGCACAGCTCCTGCTTCGATCGATACGGTGTCGTCCCGGGCACACAAATGCACCGTGGGGGCACCGCTTAGACACGAGTCAGCCGCTCAAATGACCCACGTGCAGTAGTGTTCTTGAAAAGAAAGAGGCGGCAAGGCCAGCCTTGGCGCACGGCAGGCAGACCGTCGGTTTGGCGGTCCGCCGCACCGCGAAGCCTTGCCACCGCTGGCAAGCATCACCATTCCCCAACGCCTCGGCTCGACGCGTACCTGGGGCGGATGCTCTTCATTCAAGCCTTCGGTCTGGGGCATGGAGTGGCCGTTGGAGAGGATCGGCAAGTCGGTGGCGCAATTCGTGAGCGGCGGGACCGAGGACCGGCGGAGGTCGAGCGTTTGGTTCGCGGGCGACGGACGGCTGTGGTTGATGAGCATCCCAGGAAAGGAAATCGGCCGACCGTCGGCAGCGGATCGACACAGTTCGCAGGAACCGAGCCGCGACACGGCCAGCGCGTCGTGGCAACTTTTCGCGGCCGCGCCGAAGCTGGGACTGGCAAGAAAAAGGCTCGCGGCAACGCAGATTCGCAGCACGGCCCCCGCAAGCAAGGCGTGCCGATTGTTCGCGGCCGGTTGTTGGTACATCAGATGATTTCCCAAATAACCCCAGGACCAGCAGTTGTGCGATTCCGCGGGACAAGAATCAAGGGCCATTGTGTTTCCCAAATGCCACACAGTCAGCGGCCTGCATTTCCTCTTTCATTCTTCCTCCCTTCTCCCTCACGGCTCGTAGCCCTCGGAAAACGGACTCTTGTTCCGAGGCATCCATTTGCATAACGCAATGCCCAAGAAGTAAAGCCCTGTCAGCGGGATCGCCATCAGGAGCATCGAGACCGGATCGGCCGGGGTGAGGAACATCGACGCGATGAAAATGATCATGATCGCGATTCGCCATTTGCTCAAGTAAGCCTCCAGCGACACGATGCCGATGCGGTGCAGGAACAGCATCACCAGCGGCAACTGGAACGCGGCGCCGAACCCCAGCGGCATCACCAGCACGAAGCCCAACCATTCGCTGATCCGAGGATCCGGATCGATCTGCATCGCGGCATTGAAACCGAACAAGAACTGCAGCACATACTCGAAGACGAAGAAAAACGCGGTCGCCGCCCCCGCCAGAAACAGCACCAGGCTGAACGGCAGGTAGATGTGGACGTACTTTTTCTCGTGATGGTACAGGCCGGCGGCCACAAAGTTCCAAATCTGCAGGAAGACGTACGGGCTGGAGATGATCATCCCCACGACAAAGCCCGCCTTCATCCAGATCATGAACGCTTCTTGCGCATTGAGGGCCTTGACGACCGTCTGAATCGGCCGCCAAACCCGCGTCGCGACCAGTGGTGCCCGCGGCACGGGGATATCTCGGCCCAGAATGATCGCCGGCTCGGATGGCACATCACCTGCCGCCTGTTCTTTGGCGGCCGGTCGTGTGTCGGCCTCGGCAGCAACGGCATCCGGGTTCTCGGCGATTTCCTTGGGCCGCGTTCTCTTTGCACCCGGCGAGACGGCCAATTCGCCGACGCGATGCCACTCGGCGGCTTCGACGTACACCCGCTCGAAAACCAGCTGATTCTCCTCGACGAAACGATGGATTTCCGGCGGCAGCTCCCGCCCGTACTCGCGTTGCATGTCGCCGATCGCCTTGGTCATATAATGCTGCTCCAAGGCGCTTTTCAGCGGCGTTTGGATGTACGCGACGACCCAGTTGGCAAACGCCAAGCCGATCAGAAACCCGAGCACCAAGCCAATCACCGCCTTGAACAGGCAGACGCGCAATTCCTCCAAGTGATCGCCAAACGACATCGTCGTGGCGGCAAACAGGTCGTCGTCGGGTCGCTTGGACATTGGCTTTGGTAAGCTCCTTATTTCTGGGTGAACAAGAGTCCGCTGCCGCAGTTGATGCCATCAGGCATTCTCGACGGGGGTCGTAAAGACTGGGGACAGCAAACGGGCGTAACTCGACGCGGGTGCGACCAGCAAGTGCGTCAGGCGGGAAAGCCTGAAGTACAGGATGCGCATCGATTCAGCGCCACGGAGCGTGACGGCATGAAAACGGGGCGTTCGGTCCGTGGTTTGTGCAGACGCAGCACGGACGCTGACACAGAAAGTCCGTGGTGTGCGTCGTTTTGAGACGAGTCAGCCGCTCAAATGACCCACAGGCAGAAAAGTTCCTGCAGCGAGCGAGACGGCAAGGCCAGCCGCGGCGTACGGCAAGCGGACCGCCGGTTCGGCGGTCGGCCGCACTGCGAAGCCTTGCTACCGCTGGCAAAAACCGCGATCCCCCAACGCCGCACCTCGACGCGGATCGGCGTCGGACGAACCTCGCTCAACCCCTCGGTCAGAGGCGTCGAGCGGCAATTTGACAGCAGCGGCGAGCTGGTCGCGCGGGCGGCGCCGGGCGGAACGGAGGCATTGCGTACGAACACGCACGTCTCGTCCGCAGGAACACGTAAGCTGGGAATGGTGAACGTCCCGGGGAACGGATTCTCCCGGCAGACGTCGGATCGCCACGGTTCGAATTGCCCAAGCGGAGATACGACCTGCTCGTCTCCGCGTGCCCCAACGGTTGCACCGAAGTGGGAACTGGCGAGGAAGATACAAGCGGTGACGCTGATTCGCAGCACGGTTCCCGCAAGGAAGGCTGGCCGGTTTTTCACGGCCGGTTGTCGGCACATCGGATGATTTCCTGGAAACAAACAACAATGCTAAGCCTACGGTCCAGCCAGGCGGACGTCAAGAGCCGATGCGCACTGCTCAAATCATTTGCAAGCAGGCCCTCGACAACACCGCCCGACATCACCGCCTGACATCACCGCCCAGTCGAGTCCCTTGACGGAGTTGCGGGCCAAGGTTAACATTTCGCCACGATGTGCGTGCTCATGGGCCAGATTCTCTTGTGCGGTCTGTTGTCCGGCGGGTTGCAGGATGACGTCGGTTCCCAAACGCGAACCAGCGGTTGTGTTACGCGCCAGGATACGCACTTTTCGATCAATTTGCCGGATCGGCCCGCAGAGACCCCGGACAGGCCCCAGAGTCTTTCGAGCGGCACGGGAGAACGCAGAGCCGGAACCGACGAGTCTTTTTGCACGAGGCTGCGCCGCGATCTGGGCACTTGCCGTCTCCTTGTCGTCCAGTCTGTAGTTGGCTCTCTCATGATGCCGGCCTCCGCCCGGCCTGCGATGGGAATCGTGGCGCGCGGGATACGCCTCCAAGTGGCACATAAGATATGACCGACTTTCAAGAAACCGTACAAACCGACAAACCGACACCCGCTGGACGGCCGTTTCGCCGCGCCGTCTTGCATGGCCTGGGAGTCGTGTTGCCGCCCCTGTTGACGATCGTCTTCTTTCTCTGGGCGTGGAACTTGATTTCGGCCTATGTTTTGATCCCCGTGGAAGAGATGGCGCGAAGTGTGATCGTAGCCGGCATCTGGGACGTCCGTACGGAAAAACCTGTTGCCGCCGAGGTCAACGCTTATCGGACGTTGAACTCCGGCGAATGGATCCCCGCCTACGTCTACGACAGCGTCAAGGCCAATCCCGGTCCCGTCCTGCCGCAAGCGGCCTTGGGCTATTATGAACGCTATGTCAGCCTCACCTGGCTGCGGCGCAGCACGGTCATTCCGCTCTTCTTGGCAGCGTTCGTGCTGGTCCTGTACGTGCTCGGCAAGTTCTTCCGCGCCGGTGTCGGACACTGGATCTGGAAATGGTTCGAGGGCGTGATCAATCGCTTGCCGGTGATTCGCAACGTGTACTCGTCGGTCAAACAGGTGACGGATTTCTTCTTCAGCGAGCAACAAATCGGATTCAATCGCGTGGTCGCCATCGAGTACCCGCGTCAGGGGCTTTGGGCGATCGCTTTCGTGACCGGCGAAGGCATGCTTGATGTCCGCTCGGCGACCAACGAGCCGATGCTGAGCGTCTTGGTCCCCACGTCGCCCATCCCGGGAACGGGATTTACCGTCATGGTCCGCCAGCGCGACGCGCTGGACTTGAACATGACCGTCGACCAGGCGGTTCAGTACCTTGTCAGCTGCGGTGTGGTGGTTCCCTTTGTCCAGCAGAGCCGCGTGGGAAATGGAAATTGGCAGGGTGCCGAAGTCGCGGCTGATCCGCGGCGACGACTGTCGCAGCCGCTGCCATCAGGCAGTCTCGACTAGGGTCGTGATGAAAGCACAGCAAACGGAATCTATTCAAGCGTCCCGGAGCGCGCTGACGATCTGCGTCCGGGCGGCTTGAAACGCCGGAACAAGACCCGCAAGTACACCGACGACGAGCGAAACCGCGATGCCCAGGGCACCAAGTTGCCAAGAAGAACGGAAGGCAATCGTCACCCCTTCGGCCCCGACCGCGACGCCGCTGGACGCGAGAACAGCCAAGGCCGCTGCCGTCCCGAACCCGCCGCCGATGGCGCACATCAGCAGGCTTTCGGCGATCACAAGCCGGAAGACCCGTGCAGGACGCAGGCCCAGCGTCTGCAAGACGGCGTGTTCGCGGACGCGATCCTGCACCGACATCACCGTGGTCGTGGCGACCAATGACAGGACCAGCGCGACACAGGCATAGCCGAGCCAGTGCGCAAAGCCAATCAGATCGACCAGATCGGAGAGCGTGCTTGTTTGGAACGCCCCCTTGCGGCGAGTCGTGGTCGCCACCGGCCCGGCCCGGAGGGCTTCGTCGATGGCGCGGGCTAGCGCGTCCGGCTCGGCATCGTCCGTCAAATGGACCTCGTGCTGCGTCACCAATCCCGCGGCATTCAACCCTCGCGTGTACTGGAGGAACTCCAAATTCGTGTAGATCAGGTTGTCTTCAGCGGCGATGGACGACCCGAAGACTCCGGCCACCTTGACGGAAATCTCGCCGATCGAGAACTGATCTCCCACGGTGAGCTTCCGCCGCTGGGCCACGTTGCGGCCCACCAACGCCGCGTCGTGACGCGAGGTGAACTCGCCCCAGTTTCCCGAACTCAACCGCAGATCGCGGGCGGATCGAAGTTTCTGGGCCGGAGCGCCGTTGAACACGACCGCATCCAGGATGGATCGGCAACTGTTCGTCCAGACCAGCACCGGCATCACGTCCTTGACGCCGGGCATCTTGCGGATGCGGTCGGCGTAGTCCTGCGGAAGTCGGCTGCTGGTCGGGCAGAAGCGGTTCTCCTGAAAGACAATCAGCGTCCGCTGGGCGTGCTCGTCCTCCGTCAGCCGTTCCAGCCCTTCCTGAACCGACCCCACGAAGCAAAGCACGAATAGCGCCACCGCCGCGCCGCTGACGGTCAGCAGCGTGCGCGCACGGTGCCGCCAGAGGCTCTTGATGACATAGGGGGTGAAGCGGAACATGACGAACCTTTCGCTAGCCTGCCGTGGAGAGAGGGTGCTTTCGATGACCGTTACTCATCAAGCTGACCTCGACGATCCGGCCACGATCCAGACGCAATTGACGGGTGCCGATGGACGCCACCTGTTGGTCGTGTGTGACCATCAACATGGTCATGCCGAGTTCCCGGTTGAGCCGCCCCAGCAGCACTTGAATCTGCTCGCTGGTCGTCGCGTCGAGACTGCCGGTCGGCTCGTCAGCCACGATGACGGTGGGACTGGCGACGATGGCGCGGGCGATGCCGACCCGCTGCTCCTGACCGCCGGAGAGTTGCCGGGGATAGTGGTCTCTCCGGTCCAGGAGCCCGACGGCCTCCAGCGCCAACTCGACCCGTTTGCGGCGCTCGGAACCGGACAGGGGCAACAGCAGTAGGGGCAGTTCGACGTTCTCGTAGGTGGTGAGCACCGGGATCAGGTTGTGCGTCTGGAAAATGTAGCCCAGATTTGCCGCCCGCCAGTCGGCCAGTTGACTGCGCGACAGACGCGTGATTTCGGTGTCGGCGACGTTGATCGTCCCCTCGTTGGCGCGGTCGATCCCGGCGAGCAGATTGAGCAGCGTACTCTTGCCAGTGCCGCTCGGCCCCATCAGGACGACAAACTCGCCCGGCTCGATGTCCAAGTCCACGTCGTCCAAGGGAGTGATCGTCTCGTCGCCTTTGCGAAAGCGTTTCGTCAGACTGCGGATTTCAACGAGTGCCATGCTTGCCTCTCGATCGGGTTGGCGGGTGTCTCGTCACCACGAAATAACAACTTGAACCATTTGAAGGCACACTCCGTGTGCCGTCCGCGGTCTACGGCACACGGAGTGTGCCTACTACTTTGAAATTGCATGCCTTATTCCTGCGCGGTCACTTACGTTCTGCGGGCGGATGCCGCCATGCCGATGCTGCCGTCCTCGCCGGCGATCGTCACGCGGTCGCCGTCGCCCAGTCGCTCGCGCCCCCCGGAGATCAGCCGGTCGGTCGGCGTCAGCCCTTCGACTACTTCCACTAGGACGTCGGTTCCCGCGTTTCCCAGCCGCACGTTCTGGCGGCGAGCCACGCCGCTCGGATCAGCGACCCAAATGGCATGGCCGTCGCCCGCCGACTCGACCAGTTGCCGGGGCGCCAGCAACCGCTCCTGCTGCTCGGAACGATCGGATTCGGAGCCCGGCTGTTGTTCGGGGGCCAGAAAAGTGGCCGTGACCAGCATGTCGGGCCGGATCGTCGCCGGCGGCGACGCAATCGCGACCTTGACTTCCAACGTGTTTTTCTGCACGTCCGCCTGCGAGGTGGCGTGCAAAACCTGCCCCTGAATCGGCCCCTTGGCCGACGCCGTTTCGATCCGGACCGGCTGACCCGGCTGGACCAGGGGCACGTCTTCGAGTCGCACATCCGCCCGCACCTGAAGCATCTGCGGATCGTAGAGCGTGACAATCGTGTTGGCGTTCTGTTCGCCACCCGGTTCGATCCCCATCACGCGCGAGCCGGGTCGAGCTACGAGGGACAAGACGCGCCCGGCGGTTGGCGATTTGACGACCATCCTTTCCACACGAAGCTGTGCGGCCTCGACCGCCAGTTCCGCCTGACGCTTGCGCGCCTCCGCAATCGCGACCTGCGCCTCGGTGCCAGCGACCTGTCGCGTCTCGTCGATCAGTAATTCAAGCTGTCGGGCCAAGGCATCTCGTCTTTGCCGCAGGGCGTCCGCTTCACGCTCTAGTCGGGGCGTGCGGCCTTCGAGTTCCTTCAGTTCGGCCAAGGCGCTGTCGTACTCGCTCTGTGCTTGCTGAATGACCCGTCCGGCGAGCGCCGCGCCCGCCTCCTGCTTCCCGGCCAGGTTCAGGCGAGCATACTCCGTCCGCGCGTTGGCGGATTGGATCAGGAACGGAATGCGAGCGGATTCGGTCTCCGTCTTGGCGAGCAGCGATTGTGCCTCCGCCAGCACCGCCTGAAGATGCACCGGATTCTCCAGCCGGAGACGCGCGGCACGAAATTCCGCCTTGGCGCGCGCCAACTCGGCTGCGCGCAAGGTGAGATCAGCCTGAGCCTGCTCTGCCGCCAACTTCGCATCCGCGTCGATCAGCCGCGCCACCGGCTGGCCGGCTTCGATCCCTTGCCCCTCAACCACCAGCAGTTCTTGCACGACTCCTTCCGCCAGCGCCGAGACCAGCACGGGCGTCGGGCGCGGCTCGATCCAGCCCGCTGCCTGAAACAACGGCGTTCCGGCCGATTGAATTTCAGCGCGCGTGACGATCACCGGGACTACCGTCACCGTCTTCGACGGCAGGAAGCGGTCGCGCGCCGCCCAAGCGAGCATCGCTAGAAACCCGAAAATCACGACGCCGGGCAGAACGTACCGCGAAACCACCGGTCGGCGGCGGGCACGCTGCGGACGATTCGCCGTGCTTCGGTCGACAGCCAATGGGCGGAGATCGAGTTCGGTCATGGTTCGAGACTCCAAGTAGCAACCCTCAGTCCTTCACCACATGCACCTTGTCGGCCAACACGGTCAGATTCCCTTGGTCGTCCCGCTCCGCCTTGCCGCGGACCACGATCTTCGAGAGTTCGTTCACGCCGAGCAATTCCCGAGCGTCCTTCGAGACGGGCTGACCATCCGGCCCGACGATCTTGACCAACGCCAACTGGCCGGTCTTGTCCGAGCAGCAGTAATCCCACGGCGTCGGACAGCCCTCGTCGTCGGCACACCACTGGAGCTTTGCGTCGATCAGCGTGAACGCCGCGAACCCCTCGACGAACGGCTTCTTCGAGCCGCCGATCCGGCCTTCGACGGCGACTTGCTCATCGTTTTGACGATCGTTGCGGGCCTGTGCCACGCCGCGGACATCCGCCGGCTTGTCAGCCAGCAGAAAGGCGGCATCCGGCGTAGGGGCCGCACCGGTCTGCGCGGCTGGATTCTTCGATTCGGAGCACCCGACCGCCAAGGAAGCGGCCACGACCAGCAGGCCTACAATCTTTGCACTTTTCAGCATCTGTTTTTCTCCCAATCCTGCGAGGAATGAAACGACTCGTCCAATTGCAACTCACACCGCCTTTAGACTTTCGGCGACCGGCAGGCGGAGCGCCTTGATCGCCGGTGGGATGGCTCCCACGATTCCCAAGAGCAGTCCGGTTCCGCAGCCTATCAGCAGGGCCACACTGTCGACGCGAATCGCAAAGGCGCCCATCGTCACCCGCACGGCCATGCCATTGAGCCACAGCAAGGCGACCAGTCCGGCCAGCAACGAGGCCGCTGCCGCGAGCAGTGCCCCTTCTTGAACGAGGCTGACCAGAATCGCACGCCGCCGATACCCGACCGCCTGCAACGTCGCGATCTCCCGAATCCGCCCGGCCACCGCCCCGTACATCATGTTCAGCCCCGCGAACACGCCTGCCGCGGCGACCAGAAAGACCACCAGCCAGGCCAGCATTCGCACCGGCTTGTAGTGCTTCTGCAACGAGGCGTAGTAGTCCGTCTCGCCGACCGCTTGCAGTTCCAGATCGACACGCTGTTTGCAGAACAACTCTACCTCGGCCGGGTTCGCACCGGGTTGGAACAGCAACGCGACAACGCTCAAATCCTGCCGCTTGAGCGCCTGCTGCAAATCGGGCAGTCGGCACCAGAGTTCCGACTCGAAGGCCGAACCGCCTGCCGTGAACTGCCCGCTGACGCGCCATGTCCGACCCTCGAACTGGACTTGCTGCCCGATTGCCAACTGCGGCGGATCGACGCCCAGCTTGGCCGCGGCCAACCGGCCCGCCAAAATCTCGTCCGGACCCGGCCACTTTCCCTCCACGATCCTCACCTGTCGGCGCACCAGCGCCGCCGTCGTCGTGACGCCGCGCACCAGTCCCAATGCGCCTTGCTGCTTGCCCGCGGCGACTCGCGTTCCCAAGTAGAGTTCGGGAGACACATGGGGCAGGCCGAAACGCTGCTGCACGCCTTTCACGCTGGCCGTCAGCAGCCCCGGCGTCCGGGCGGCGACTGCCGAATTCTCGATGTTCATATCCGCCCCGAGCGAATAAACCAGCACCACATCAGGATCGCCGCTGACCGCCAGCGACTTCTCCAAGCCTCGAATGAACCCGACCACCACGAAGACCAGCAGGATGACCACCGCGAGCGCGCCCAGCGTCAGCGCGCTGCGAGACGGCCGCCGCAACAGGTTGCGGACCCCGTATTCCCACGGCAAGAGTCGCAAACGGAACATGGCTATTCCTGTCGGGGGCTCTTGGGAACGCTCCCCTTCTTGTCACGGCACATTGGAAACCAAACGACACGCATACGGCTCGACAGAGACACGGGATCCCCACAGGGAACCAGAGGATTGCTCGAACCAGACGCGAGCGGCGCGCAGCATCAAGGGCGCGCCGAGTCGCCGAGCGATTAGATTTGCAGGGACTGGATGACGAGCCGGAGGGATCGTCCAGCGGCCGGCGCGAGAAGCGGTGGACCATCATCGGGTCGCGCCGCAGGGCCCCCGGAAACAACCGTGGCAGATTGCGGCAAGAGGTTCGCGAGCCACAGACCGGCGACAATCACGTCAGAGGCGGAATCGTCGTCCATCCGCACCGCCCCTTCGCACACACAACCGTTGCAGTGGCAGCCCTGGACAGGAGCCGATGGCGTCTGCTCCCTCTCCGCCGGCCCGGATTCGAGCGGCAGCTGGGACGGGGCGTCACAACGGCTAGGGCAGCACGAATAGGAGACCGGCTGCTCAATCCACGCGAGCACCGATCCTCCAATGCCCAAACACCGGAAAGGGCAGGCCAGAAGGGTGGCAATCAGGAGTAGTGTGCAAATCGTGCGCGCCATATGTAAAGAGTATACGGCCTTCCACCCATCGAGTCAAGCGGGTGCATTTCAGCCCTTACGCCCGTGGGAGTCGGCCTAAAAAACACAACGGGAGAATAGAGGTTTTTCTGTTAGACTGTCGTGCAAGGGGAACGGGCAATGAAGGT
>Ga0351851_1018_pt2 | contig 63222 bp, 45 predicted proteins | sample TotcelHFGM3001N5_FD_206759 | JGI IMG/M metagenome (GOLD analysis project Ga0351851, IMG submission 206759) | Enriched cells from coal bed in the Powder River Basin, Montana, United States - Total cells FGM rep1 HSBNCT.FGM.300.1.N5 ...
CCGCGGAATCTTCGAGGCGGGTACCGGCACAACCTTGCACGGCCAGGGCAGCTTCGTGAACTACGGCCAACTCACGGAGTCCAAGGGAACGCGGCTAATCGACGTTCCCTTCCACAACTTTGGTACTGTCGATGTGCAGAGTGGCTCGTTGCAGTTTCGTGCTGGGGGAAGCAGCACCGGAACGTTCACAGTTGCCGCAGAGGCCGAACTGCTATTTGCCGGCGTTCACACACTGGGTCAGCCGGCTAACCTGGAGCCCAGCATTTCCGGTGGCGGGTCGGTTGTTTTCGGGTCGGGCACGGTCGCCGGGGACTATGGCGTGACAGGTGGTACCGAGATCCGAGGCGACGCCGATTTCACGGGGCAGGTGTTCGGCGTGGGTCAGTGGCTGAACGTCCTTGGGTCTGGCGCCGTGGCAGACTTTCACGATACGGCGATTACTACGAGGACAATGACGCTGCAAGGTTCCATCATTTCAGGCGATTTCGAGCTCAAGGAGTTGTATTGGCTGAGCGGCGGGATGTACGGATCAGGAACCACCACCATCCTGCCCGTAGAAGAGGGGGGAGTGCTTGAGATACCCGGCAACGTTGTCCTTAACGGCCGGACACTGATCAACCAAGGGACCGCAAGCTGGAACACATGGTCCATCATTCTGCAGAACGATGCCGTGCTCGAGAACCGCGGAATCTTCGAGGCGGGTACCGGCACAACCTTGCACGGCCAGGGCAGCTTCGTGAACTACGGCCAACTCACGGAGTCCAAGGGAACGCGGCAAATCGACGTTCCCTTCCACAACTTTGGTACTGTCGATGTGCAGAGTGGCGCGTTGACTCTTGGTAGAGGCTACACGCAAATCGCGGGCGAGACCCGGCTCAACGGCGGTTCGATTGTTTCGTCCGCTCCGCTCGACATCCGAGACGGTTCCCTCACCGGTTTCGGCCCGATCTACGGCAGCGTGAACAATCGCGGGCGCACCGTTCCGGGATTGCTGGCGGGTGGCCTCGGTGTGATTCAGATTTTCGGCGACTACGTGCAGCCTGCAGTGGCTGAGGCGGGTGGGCCGTACGAAGTGATCGAAGGCGAGAGTGTCCAACTCGCCGGGACCGTTAGCGGCCTAATGGGAGCGCTGAATATCGAACTCGCTGGGACCGACGCCGGGCTGTTCGATCAGCTCCAGGTATCCGGAAGTGTAAAGCTCGGCGGGACGCTCAACGTGAGCCTGGTGAATGGTTTTGTGCCAAACATCGGCGATCTGCTTATCATTGTTGACAACGACGGGACGGATCCAGTCGTCGGCGTCTTCGCGGGGCTCGACGAGGACGCGGTGTTCACGGTTGGCGGTAACAAGTTCCGCATTACCTATCAGGGTGGTACCGGCAACGATGTGGTGCTGACGGTCGTCGATCCCGCAACCCCAGACCAAGGCGGCAGCACGCTCGGGTACGAATGGGACTTGGACGGGGACGGGATTTTTGGGGAAACCGGGGATGCGGCTCAGCGGGGCGACGAAGTCGGCCCGACGCCCGTTTTCTCGGCCGCCGAACTTGTAGGACCGACCGAGGTGATCGTCACCCTCCGCCTCACCGATGCCACGGGCCTGGCTGGACAGGACGAAGCGACAATCTACGTCCTGGAGTCGCCAGCGCCGGAGGTAGGAATTGCCGGGCCGCCCGTTGGCGTCCGCGGCCAGCATCTGCAGTTTGTTCTCACCGCCTCCGATTCACCCGCCGACGAGGCCGCCGGGTTTACGTTCCAGATCGACTGGGGCGACGGTTTTACGCAGACCATCGATCCGACTCCCGAGAACGGCGGCGGCACGACAGTGGACCACGCCTACACGGACCTCGGGACGTACATCGTCACGATGACCGCCAGGGACCAAGGTGGCTTGGTCAGCGATCCCGTAGAGCATGCCGTCGACATCCGTATCATCGCCGAAGAACCCAGCTTCTGCGATCCGAGCAAGACTTCGTTGGCAGTCGGCGGAACTCTGGGCGACGACCATATCGTCTTCCACCCGGGCGAAGCCGAGGGTGAAGTAGTGGTCCTGCTCAACGGGGTTACGTTGGGCAGCTACTATCCCACCGGCCAACTGTTGGCCTACGGCCAGGCCGGCAACGATACGATCCAGGTCTCCGGGGGCCTGGCGTTCTCAGCGTGGCTCGATGGCGGCGACGGGGACGACCGGCTCAAAGGCGGAGCGGGCCACGATGTGCTCCTGGGCGGCGCCGGCGACGACCTGCTGGTGGGCGGCGCCGGCCGGGACCTGCTGATTGGCGGCGTAGGAATCGACCGCATCGTCGGCAATCCCGACGACGATATCCTGATCGCCGGCCGCACGCTGTTCGACACCAACGATCGGGCCCTCTGCGCGATCCTGCACGAGTGGACCTCGGACCGCGACTACGCCACGCGCGTTGACAATCTGCGCGGCGCGGGAAGCGGCGATCGATGGAACGGGGATATCTTCCTCAAGACGGATGGGCCCGAGGCCACGGTCTTCGACGACGGAGTTCGCGACCTGCTGACGGGCAGCGAAGGCCTGGACTGGTTCATCTTCAACGACAGCGAAGACAAGGCCACCGATCTGAGCGACGAGGAATTCGCCAACTTCCTGAACTTCATTATGGCGGAGGTGTGATAGACCCCCACTTGGTACCAGCACCCTCGTTGCCAGCAAGTGCAACAACCCAACCGGCCGGGATGCGGGGCATACACAAAGAGCGTCCCGGCCGGTTGTTGCGGTGTGTCGCGAATCGGACTCGAAAGGTCTGCTGGCCTTCAACGTAGTGCACGGTCAAAACGACGACAAACGCGACTTGACCGGCGCGTGACCGGCGCTCGAAGGTGCATTTCCTTTGTTAGTGCGGAGGTGCGGGAACCGGCTCGCTCCTCGCTTACGCTTCGGGTTACGACGGGTAAGCCAATTTCTTCCGGCCGCCTTGACGAATCTGCCCGAAGACGACGGCTGCGATATAATCGCCTTTCGAGCCGGTGCCGTGCAAGACTGCAGCGGACATACATCCGCGTGGTTGGCCGGTTCGATTCAGCACAGTCAACGAGGAACCAACACCATGCAAGCGAATCTGACTTCTGGGGAGATTCGCCACCAACGTCCCCGCAGCGATTGTTTTCTGGCGGTCCGGCGGACGGCGGACGCTGCCTTGGCGGGCCGGTGGCGCTATCACATCTCGTTCGTCCAGGGTAGACTTCAAGCCAAGACAGGAACCGATGATGAACAGGCACATTCAGAGCGTACTACTGGGATTGTCGTGCATCGCGCCGCTGACGGCCGCAGCCGTCCAAGCCGAAACGCGGCACGTATGGGAGCAGGTGGAGATCACCCTCCACAGCCAGCGGCCGTACGAGAATCCTTACACGGACGTCCTGGTCTGGGTGGATCTCAAAGGGCCCAACTTTGACAAACGGTGCTACGGCTTCTGGGACGGCGGTTCCACGTTTCGCGTCCGCATCCTGGCGACGGCTCCCGGCCGTTGGACTTGGGAGAGCGGGGCCAACGTCGGGGACCCTGGTTTGCAGGGCGTCCGGGGCGAATTCACCGCAGTGCCCTGGACGGAAGCCGAGTTGGCGGAGAACCCCTGCCGGCGCGGCATGGTTCGGCCCAGCGGCAACGGCCACGCGTTCGAGTACGCCGATGGTACGCCGTTCTTTCTGCTGGGCGATACCTGGTGGGCCACTCCCACGTTCCGCTTTCCCTGGCGCGACGACGACACTCCACGGCCGCTCAACTCCGCGGCGGGCTTCAAGGACTACGTGCGCTACCGCCGCAGCCAGCAGTTCAACTGCATCGCGATGATCGCCGCTTTTCCGAACTGGGCGAACGATGGCCAGCCCGCCCGGTGGAAAACGCGGGACGGAATGATCCTGCGGTGGGCCTGGCCACAGGCCGGGACCGAGAGCGCCAAAGACATGACCGACGAACAGGGCCGACGGGCCTTCCAATTCCCCGGCGCCGTACCGGGCTACGAAAAGCACTTCCCCGACCTGAATCGCATCGTGCCCGAGTACTTCCAGTCGCTGGACAAGAAGATCGACTACCTGAACGCGCAAGGGATGATCCCCTTCATCGAAGTGGCTCGCCGGGACATCGGGCAAGCCTGGAAAGGGCACTACGCGTGGCCGGACTCCTACACGCGGTTCATCCAATATGTATGGAGCCGCTATCAGGCGAACATCTGTCTGTTCAGTCCGATCCATTTCGACACGCCGGCGCAGAGTATCGCCACCGAGGATTGGAACGTCGCGGCCAACCTGGTGATCGACCGGTACGGCCATCCTCCGTTCGGCACGTTGGCCGGGACCAACTCGAATCCCTCGTCGCTCGAGAACTGGGGCCATACGGATCGCGCTCGCTGGCTCAGTTTTCATCAGATTGGAAATCGCCGCACCCACGACGTCTATGAGTACTTGGCCGAGATCTTCCAGGCCCAGCCGCCGGTGCCCGGCATCAACGGCGAACCCTACTACGACGGCATGGAAGACGCCGAGCCCGGATCGGACAAGGCCGCCCGCTACTGCCGCTCGGCCATGTACGGCAGCGTCCTGTCCGGCGGCTTGGGCGGATACATCTATGGTGCGGGCGGTTGGCAGGGCGGCCTGTGGAGCGGCGAAGTCGAAGCGGCCTCCGAGGATCCGATCTGGGAAGTCATCCAGTGGCCGTCGGGCGATCAGTTGCGGCATCTGAAGACTTTCATACTGTCCGAAGGCCGGCGATACCAGGACTTGATTCCGTCCGTCGAGCTGCTGTCCCCCAACCGATCCGGCAAAGCCAAGTCGCTGGACGGTTGGGCCTACTGTGCGGCGACGGGCAGCCGCGACCTCGTGCTGCTGTACTTCGAGCAGGACTGCCCGCAGGCCACGCTGTCCGGTCTGCCCGCCGGACAGAACTACCAGGTTGACTGGTACGACCCGCGTACCGGCCGCTGGCTGAACGAGGCAGCGGCGTCCGACGCGATCACCGTCGCTGCGGATGGCACGATCCGGTTGCCGCCGTTCCCTGGAACAAAGGTCAAATCGGACACCGATTGGGCGTTGAAGCTGCAAAGTCCGTCGGAACAGAAGAGGGACAGAAGGAAGAAAACAGCTGACAGAAACATGGAGTGACAGAAAGATGACATGCTTCGGAAGCCAACGGTCGAAAGGAGCGGGCAGATGAGTCATCACCCGGGGATACGCACGAATTTGGGATGGCGCGGAGCTCTGACAGCGCGCGGCCGCATGCAGATGCGGCATTTGCGGCAACTGATGGAATCGCAGCCGCTGGCCGGCCGAGTCCCGCTGTCCAAGTTCGTCACTCGTCGTGATGAGAAGACCGCCCAGCCCCTGCTGGTAAGCGAACGAATTGCCGCCACGGGCGGCCGCGATGGCTCCTGGGCCTTCGTCTATACGCCACGCGGCGAGTCGTTTTCGGTCGACCTGGCCTCGCTGGGCGGACGGCAGGTCACCGCCCACTGGTTCGATCCAAGATCGGGCGAACGCCAGTCGCTCGGCACGCTGGCCAAGAACCGCCGGGAGGCCTTCGACCCTCCGGGCGAACCCGGTCCGGGGAACGATTGGATCCTGGTATTGGAATAACCTGCCTGCAGCCGCCGCCAGTGGACGTTCGGTGGTCAAGACGCGATGATAGAATTAGTCAGAGTCACAGGCTACGGCTGCAGCCAAGCCACTTGCCGCACGTCAGGAGCAGCGTCATGCCCTCAAATCAAGAAAGAACCAGGCCGCATTCCAAAAGGCCAAACAGGAGTTGAGGAACCTGTACCCGGCGGGGTGTTTTGTCGCTTTCGACGAGGGCCAGATCGTGGCGGATGCGGCCAGCTTCGACGAACTAACAGAGGCATTGGCCGCCATCGGCAAGAACCGCCCTGACGTGTTTGTGGTGCAAGCCGGCGCGAGTTATCCTGACCAGGTCTTCATCCTGTTGTAGTTGCCATGCCACACCCACCAGCGGAACAACGGAATGTGTCAATCACCACGGATTCAAACTTCGGTCCCTTGGAGGGAGGCTGGTTACGCATCGCGATTCCTGACCTTGCGTTCGATGAAAAGACGCTCGGCTACGCCAACGATTCGGTCGTGAATGTGGTGAAGCGAAGTGATCCAGGATTCGCCGGGCTGGTCGGGTTGCCATTGCTCCGGATGCTCGAGTACGGAGGAGACGCGGGACGGTTCTGGATTCGATTGTCCGCCGAGTGATGACCCACGAAGCCTTGACGGCGTCCAGACCCGTGCAGATGCGGCACTTGTGCCAACTGATGGAATCGCGGCCGCATAACGAATTGCGAGAATCGATACGGGAGGCTGATTTCGATGACCAAGATTGTTTGGTGGCTTAGAACGTCGGCTTTGCTTGGCCTTTTGATGTTGGTGTGGGACACAGCCGGGGCGGCCGAAGGCGTTGCCGGGGCGGCCGAAGTCTTCTGGCCGATGCCGCAGTGGTCGCAGGTCGAACCGGCGGAAGTGGGGATGGACGAAGCCAAACTGGCCCAGGCGCGCGATTACGCCTTGACCGGAGATGGCTCGGGCTACATCACGCGGCACGGGCGATTGGTGATGGCTTGGGGCGATCCTCGGGCGATGTACGATTTGAAATCGACCACGAAGTCGTTTGGGTCGATCGCGCTGGGGCTGGCGATCAAAGACGGCAAGTTGCGGCTGGAGGACAAAGCGCAGCGGCATCACCCGACGCTGGGCGTTCCGCCGGAGGAGAACGCGCAGACCGGCTGGCTGGACGAGATCACGATCCTGCACCTGGCGTCGCAAACGGCTGGGTTTGAGAAGCCCGGCGGCTACACCAAGCTGCTGTTTCGGCCCGGCACGCAGTGGGACTACAGCGATTCCGGGCCCAACTGGCTGGCGGAGTGCATCACGCTGGCCTACCGCCACGACTTGGACGAGTGGATGTTCGAGCGCGTCTTCACGCCGCTGGGCATCCAGCGCAGCGATCTGACTTGGCGCAAGAACTCGTACCGGCCCGCGACGATCGAAGGCGTGGCCCGGCGGGAGTTCGGCGCGGGGATCCACGCCAACGTCGATGCGATGGCCCGCATCGGTTATCTGATGTTACGCGAAGGCCAATGGAACGGCCAGGAGATTCTGACGCGGGAGTATGCCCGTGTGACTCCGCAGACGCCGCCCGGGCATGAGAAGCTGCCCGTCCGCCTGCCCGAGAACTACAGTAACGCTGCGCCGCACTACGGCCTGTTGTGGTGGAACAATGCCGACCGGACGCTCCGAGACGTGCCGGCGGACGCCTTCTGGTCCTGGGGACTGTACGACAGCTTGATCGTCGTGATTCCCTCGCTGGACATTGTTGTGGCTCGGGCCGGCAAGTCGTGGAAACGTGAGCAAGATGCGGATCATTACGCTGTCCTGAAGCCGTTTCTCGTGCCGATCGCACAGTCGGTTGACCATCCCCCCAGTCCAGTAATCCAGGAGATTCTCTGGACGCCGCCCGAAACCATCGTTCGCCGGGCCAAGGGCAGTGACAACTGGCCCATGACCTGGGCCGACGACGACTGGCTGTACACGGCCTATGGCGACGGCAACGGATTCGAGCCGCGGCTGAAGGAGAAACTCAGCCTGGGCATGGCGCGCGTCCGCGGCAATCCGCCGGAGGTGGTCGCCGAGAATCTGCGGGCCCCATCGCTGGAACAGCAGGGGGACGGAGCCCGGGGCAAGAAGGCCAGCGGGTTGCTGATGGTCGACGGAGTGCTGTATCTGTGGGCGCGCAACGCCGGCAACGCGCAACTGGCCTGGTCCGCGGATCACGGCGCAAGCTGGACCTGGGCCGACTGGAAGTTGACCACCAGCTTCGGCTACGGGCTGGGCGGGCTTCACAGTCGCTGGCGTCACGCGCTTCGGTTGTCGATCGTCAGGCAGCCTGCTCCTCGTCCAGCACTCGCAACAGGGTCGCAGCACCCTCGAAGGCATCGTACGGCAACCAGATCGGGTACGATCCCTCGGCGGCGATGACATCGGCCCCTTCCTCGCGAGCGACATCCGAAGCCAGCAGCTGGATGACGCGGAGCTTGTCCGCACGCGGGAGCCCATGCAACTCCGGAAGCAACTCGGCAAGCGTCATTCTCCAACCTCCTCCAGGACGAGTCTTCTGGTCCGCGGTTCTGCGGCGGGATTTACACGGCCACTCGACGCATTGTAGCATGGGCGAACCGAAGCGAACATTCCAGCGACAGAAGTCGTGTCGCGATGGCGATGGCGTCCTGCCGGAGGAGACCTCGATGAAACGGCTTGTAGCGAAGATCGCGGTGGTGTTGGCGGTCATGCTGGCGGCGCCTGGCAGCAGTTGGGCCCAGCCCAAACCGGGCGACGTGTTCCGCGAGTACACGCACCGGGTGCCGCTCCGGGATCTAAGCGTCCTCAGGCCGGGAGAGGACGTTCTCAAGACGGGCCTGACGCCGAAACGCAACGGTCAAATGGTGCATGGCATGGAAGTCAACTGGCCCGGTATCATGGTGCTGATTCAACGGGAGGCAACACGTGATTGAGGAGCCGGTGGAAGTCGCGATCCACGCCCTTGCCCTGGCCGACTTGGATCGCGACGGGGGACTCGATCTCGTCGCCGCCCAGACGCATCAGGGAAAAAGTCCGCAGGAAGTCGTCGTGTTCTTAACGCCGGCGGCGGGGTCCAGTGGAAGGGCAAGGAGCGGTCACACGCCTGAACCTTCGCCTGTAGCATGGACAACGTGAATCGAACATGCAACGCTCAGACGATGGCCCTGACGCCGAATCGCCGCCGACCTCGACGCGACACCCCCCGGGGTGGTGGGGTGGCAATCACGGCGGGGCTTTCCATCCGGTGGGATTGTGGTGGAACGGAGGAGAATGACCATGAAGAACTCGAGATGCTTTGTCTGGTATTGTTCGCTGGCGATTGGGTCGGCAGCGATTCCTGTTCTGTCGGCGGGGTTGTTCGCCCCGGCGGCCTCGGCGGCGGAGCTTTCGTCGGTGCCGGTGTACTCCGTCGCAGAAGTCGTTTTCGCCGGTCCACGGCAAACTGCCGCGGATGCGCCGGCCCGAGACGTTCAGCTTGCCGTTTGCTTCCGCCACGAGAGCGGTTCGCCCGAGTTCACGGTCCACGGCTTCTTCGATGGCGACGGCCAAGGAGGTATCAACGGCGACGTGTTCAAAGTGCGGTTCTGCCCAACGCGGCCAGGCAAGTGGACGATCGCCGACGTCCGGTCGAACGCCAAGCCGTTGTCCGGACAACATCGCGGCGGCTACATCACGGCCACCGACTCCAAACTGCACGGCTTCTGGGTGCCGGACGACGAAAGCGCGGGGCGGCGCTGGTACCGACGGTCAGACGGCTCGCACCAGTACATCATCGGCAACACGCACTATACGTTTCTGACCGAGCATGGGCCGAACGGCAAACCGACCGGCGGCAAGATCGCGGCCGACATGGCGGCCAACGCAAAGTTCTTCAAGAAGGTCCGCTTCGGGCTGCAAAGCGGCCAGTATCCGCATCCGACCGAAAAGCCGTGGTTGGATGACGACGGCCGGCCGACCGACGACGGGAACGACTCCCATCGGCCCAATCCGCGCTGGTTTCATCAGCGGGTCGACGTCGCTGTGCGGAGTGCCTTCGAGCGTGACTTGATCGCCGACCTGATCCTCGCCGGACCGGATACGCCCGCGTCCCGCACCACGCTCAAGGCCAAACACAACGCGGGCGACGCGACACCCTACCTGCGTTACGTCGCAGCCCGCTACGGCAGTTTTCCAAACGTCTGGCTCTGTCTGTGCAACGAGTACGACATCAAGACACCGAACTACACGCAGGCCGAAATCGCGGAGCTGGGCGTGACGATCCGCGGCTATCTACCGTACCCGACTCCGCTGAGCGTGCATGACGGATCGACGATCGGCTGGTCGGCGAAATTCGATTCGCTGCCCGAGTGGGCCGATCATCAAATCATCCAGCGGAAGATCCGCGCGATCGCTCCGGCTGCGGATACCATCGACGCGGTGTGGCGGGGCGAAGCAGGAAAGGGGCCGCGCCGCAAGCCGACGGTCAACGACGAGTTGAGTTACGAAGGCGCCGGCGACAAGCACACCGAAGCGGACACGATCGCCGCACACCTGGGCGCGTTTCTGGGTGGCGGCTACGGCACGACCGGCGAGAAATACGGCCAGAAGCTAGGCCAATATTTCTGGGGCGACTTCGACGCCGGCAAACACGCGGCCGCCGACAATCTCGGCTGGTTGCGTGAAACGATCGACCGCGAGATCACGTTCTGGAAACTCGCGCCGGATGCGGCGGCCGACGTGTTTCCCGATCTCGACTCGCGCTTCCGCACGATGGCCTGGCCGGATCACGAATACGTCCTCGGCACCGACGCCGCGAAGTCCGGTATCGTCGCCAATCTGGGTTCAGGCCGCTGGACCGTCACGCGCCACGACGTCATCGGCAAGGAGTCCCAGGTCTTGGCCAAAGACGCCACCGGCCGGTTCGCTTTCGATGCCCCTGCCTGCCGTGCGGTGTTGTTCCACTTCAGAAAGGAAAGACCATGAAATGGATGCTGCGCCGAGTCAGCCCAGGAGCGATCCGATGAGAACGGCGACCACTCTGGCAATCACTTCCGTGTGCTGAGCCTGTTTCTGATCCTGGATCATGAACAGGAGGCAACGGAGCTAACGGAGGGCGAATCGGTTCTCTGGTTTCTCTGTTCGCTCGTGTTCCAATTAAGCCCGCAACGACTTAATGCGATTACTGGAGGCCCCCATGCGAAGAATCTTCTGTCCCTGTCCGCAAGCCGCAAAGACGGTCAATCGTCGCTCGGTATTCCCCAGCGGCCTTTCGCTCCTCTTGACGGCGTTCATGCTACCGGTAGCGATGCCCGACGTAACGCTGCGGCATTTCACGACGATGACCAGCGGCTATCGCGCCGTGGGCGACGAGACGACCGGCAGCTGGAAGCACGGTCCGAGCAATACGCCGTTCGTGCCAAGTGCGAAACCCCTGTTTACGCCGCCCGGCACGCAATACGCCTACTGGGATTCGGCGATGAACACGTTGGGGCTCGCGCTCACGAAGATCGCCGGCGAGCCGATCGAGCGGCTCTTCAAACATCGCGTCGCCGACCCGATCGGCCTGAAGAATTGGGACTGGGGCGATTACGCGACCGTGGACGGCGTGGTGGTCAACGGCGGCTCCGGCAACGGCAACAAGCACATCTTCATCACCGCGCGCGAGCTGGCGCTGTTCGGTCTGCTGTTCCTGAACCACGGCCGTTGGAACGGTCGGCAGCTGGTGCCGGAGTCGTGGGTCGCCGAGGCCACGCGCGTCCAGGTGCCGGCCACCATGCCGTGGGCCCATCCGGAAAGCGAGATCGACGGCCGGGGCGTGTACGGCTTCAACTGGTGGCGCAACGGACTGAACCCCGACGGTGCGCGTAAACTGCCCGCCGCGCCGGAGGGCATGTTTTAGGCTTCCGGCCACAACAACAACAAGTGTTTCGTCATCCCCGAATGGGACATGGTCATCGTCCGCCTGGGCCTGGACGGCAAAGCGCAGGACGAGGCGTGGAACGGATTCCTGGCGAAAGTCGCGGAGTCCTTGAGAGGAAAATAACACCCACGAGCGGAGACACCACGTCAAGAACGCACGCTGGTTCACCTGTCTGGCCGTCGAATCCCGACGAGCGGCCGGTGTCCAAGGCTCCAGCCGGGATTGCGGCGGACGTTGCAGGGGATTATCTTGTCGTGAAACCAGGGAGCACAATGGTGGCCTCGAAAAGCAACAACTACTGCCTGCGACTGAACCTGCCGGTGCCGCGAATCGAGGATTTCGTGGGTCTGCGGGAAACCAAGCTGTTCGACCTGATCGTCGTGGCCCTGTTGGAGCACGGTGCGCCGCTGCCCATCGAGTCGCTGGCGGTCCACTTGGTTGCAGCCGGCGCCGAAGCGCCAACCGGCGACATGGTCTATTCGCTGAAGAAGGCCTGGCACGGAATGGAGCCCGTGTACCGAGACTCGGAGGGCCGGTTCGGTCTAAACCTCTCCTCGCCGGAATTGAACCGTCGGCTGTCCCGGCTGGGACTGAGAGGAGGCCGCACCGCGCCGGCCGCTTTGGCCCCCGAACCGGAACCTGCTCCGCCTGCCGTGCCGGACGACGTACCGTTGACGGAGGCCGAAGTCCGCTGGGCCTTCGCTCAACGTCCTCTCTCCGCCGTCTCACCCCTACGACAAGTTGCGGCGGTCCTGGATGCGGTCGGCGAGCCGATGGACGTGGCCGCCTTGGACGCCTACTTGGCAAGCCTGACTCCGCACCGTGACGCGTTGCGACACGAGTCCGTGAACGGCTGGCGAAAGGCCTGCGTACGCCCCGACGCGGAGGGCAGACTCTGCCTGGACCGGACGGCTCCCGATGTTCCTGCCATGCGACGGGCCGTGCGCAAGCTGGCCGTTGCGGGTCGACAGCAGGAGGTTCGCGAGGCGCAAATGAAACGCCATTGGGAGGAGCGACAGATCGTGTTGGATCGGGAACGCGAGCAAGCACGGCAGGTGGCCGCAGCGTGCCGACGGGCCCTGCTGCGCGTGGTTCCTGACAAGGGACCGGTGGCGGCAGCAGCGCTGCTGGACATCGGCTCGCGCACGATCCGCACCTTCGTCGGCGACCAGCTAGCCGAACTGGGTGCGGCGCTCGAAGCGTTCGACCTCGTGGCGGCGATTGGGGTGCGCGAGGCACTGCAAGCGGTGGGCATACCCGATGCAGACCGTTTCCGACTGGTCGATTTGAAGCCCCCGAAGAAGACTCGCCAACTGAACCGGCAAGGCCGGACACTGGCCATCACCCCGGAACTGCTGATCACGGCCACGACGGGCATCAGCCACCCCCTGGGCGACCCCGCCAAGATCGCGGCCTACCTGGCGTCGGGGGATGTGGGCAAACTGAGGCGCCGGCTGGAGAGCGACGTGAAGGCCCTGTTTGCCTTCTACCAGTACGGCGTGCTCCACGGCTGTGTCCGTTTGCGTTGGGGCTTCCTGGATGAAACCTTGGGTGTTGATTGGGCTCTCCCGGGCCAAGCGAGCCTCTACGAGACGCTCCAAACGCTTCACGCCGCGCGGCAACCCGTGGAACTCGTCTGGGGTACGGCGCCGGGTTGGACCGATCCCTGGTCGCGCGCCCGCCGCGTCACGATCGTAGCCTTCGACGGCTGGGCGGCCCTCGTCGAGGGCGATGGTCAGCAGTGGCAGATCGGGCGTTACGAGATCCAAGCCGTGCGTCCCGCGACGGCGATTCCGAGCCCTGGCGAGCCGGCGCGGCAATCAGCATCTGAACCACCGAACCCAGGGGACCTTTGATCGCGGTAGCGCACGCTCGCTGATGTTTCGTTAGCTGGCGTTCGTTGCCGCCTGCGGTCGCGTGGTAAACCGTGTCAGGGAATTCCGCTCGAATTGGTCGTGCCATGATGTCGTAGAATCGAGTACCGAGGAGTCAACCTGTCACGTGTCAAGAGTTGACCCCACGCCCGCCCCACGCCCGATTGACCCCACGCCCGACATGCTGAACGCCAATGCGCCTGATTAAGACTCTGACGGCGTCGCTGCTACCCCAGCCAACGGATCAGCATAACCGACTTGGCGGGCGATGCAACAATTCGGACACTGGGACCGCCAGCAGGACAGAATCGTCCAGTCCACGGATAGCCAATCCGCCGCTCGACTCCGGCCGCCTGCCCTGAATGTCATGGGACCGCTGGCTTTTCCCACCTTGGCAGCTGCCCCGCGAGTCAGCACGCCGGTCAGCCGTTAACCGCGTCCCCACAGCAACCGGTAGCCGAGTCGGCGAGCGATCAGCAGCGGCGCGGTCAGGGTCACGAAGAAGCCCGCTACGAGAACGGGAACAACGACAAACACCTCCCATTCCACCCACCCGCCGCCAAGGATGACACGCAGTGACAGGTAAACCGCAACGACCCCAACGTCTGCGGCGAAGGCCAAACCGAGCGTCAAGGGCAACCGGCGTGCGCGTAGACCGGCCAGAACCGCAGGCAAGACGGTTGCCGCGCTGACCACCACGATGACAAGGGCACCGACGACCAGCACCCCGATACTGCCGTTGCCCCTTGGCGAGTCTATCGACCGCGAGAGACGTGCCGCCGCCAACGCGGACGCGACGGCCGACATCGCGAGCAACAGGGCTCCGATTCCCATTGGCTCGTAACGGCCGGATGCCGCGTCGTCGCGATGGGTAATACGCCAGCGAAACCAGATCCGCATGGTCCACAAAGGCGTCTGTGCGGCGAGGAGAAACAGAGGCAGACAAAGCAACGTGGCCGCCAAGTAGTCGATATCCCCAGGCACGGTGTTGTCGGGCAAGAGCGGAGCGAGGTAGGCCCCGAATAGCAGAATCGCAGACGCTGCTCCTGCCAAGATACGCCAAGGCCAGGGCAGCCGAGCGAACACGAACCAGACGCCGTGGATGGCTACCTGCCCGCCGATCATCCCGATGCGTGCCGGATACAGCGCCAGCACAATCGCGCGGTTTGGCCACAGACCGGACATCAACAGGGCGGTCACGCCGTTGCCGACGAAGAAAAACGCGAGGCAGCCGAAGAACAGCCAGACGCCTCGGTCAGAAAGACTGCGCACGCTTCCGCTCCTACGGAAAGAGAACCGGTCTACGTGGCGGGCACGGTCGTCAGCGCCCGCGCCGACGGGAAGCACAATCGGGCATTGTACCCGCGCCGATGCAGTTTGCATTCCAGCGGAGCACTCGGAACGGCCTGTGGATTCCGTGACGGTACGCCCCGTCTGCGGCCGGACGTGCAAAATCCAGCCTTGTCCGAATTCTGCAAGTTCCGCTCGAACGGGCCCGAATCAGCCTGGTACAACTGGCCGTCGAGAATCACCGATCCCTGGAAATCGGTGCCTGCTGAGCGCTGGTCGCCGGCGGGTTGGGTGCCACGTCCGGAGTTTGTCCCGATTTTGAGCCCTGGTAAGCTGGGCAAGATATGAAGCTGCTGGCCGATGAAGTGCCTCTGCCGAACTTCCGTGGGGGGCATGGGGTCAACTCTTGACACTTGACACCCTGTCGGCGAGTTGCTGCAGGCGATGGGCGAGATCGCGATCTTCCTTGGCTGCTTCCTCCAGGCGGTGGACGACGCGATGGATCCCGCTGCCGTCGCGGTAACCGTACTCCTTGGCAAGTTCCGTCATCCGCTGGCCGCCCACACGGACCCGCAGCCAAATGGCCACGCGACGGTCGGCCTCCTGCGCGACCAGCGAGGCGACAAGACGCGACACCTCGTCCCCGTCCGCACGCCGACGCCAGCGGATCTCTTCGTGGCCTCCGGCTTGGTCCAGGAGTTCGCGGGCCCGATTCCAAAGCGATTCGCCCCCCAGGACCAGCCTTTGGCAAAGATCGTCCCACGGGGAAGGGATCACCTGTCCAAACGCCAGCTCGATTTTCCGCCGGTATTCCTACCGCCAATTCCTCGCGACGCGCCACGGGAATTGGCGTTCGCTTGTCCTTGGGGCGAACCGGATTGAGGTGGATTCCGGATCGACGTCCCGCGGGTCGCGCCAAGCTCATGGAATCCGCAAGAACAGAGGGAACAGAGACAACAGAGAAAGGGCTTTCCTCCGTTCCCTCCGTTTCCTCCTGTTCAGGTTCTTGAATTCATTTGGTTGCGGCCGAAGGCCGCGTTGGTCGACCTGCTGCCGAATCTGCTGATGCGCTTCCTCTGGGCAGCTTCTGTGGGGAGCGCTGCGGGCTAGGGCAAGAGGTCTCGCGGCTGGCTTGCTGCCGACAGACGGACGGCGTCAGTCGAGGAACAGACCGGGGCTGGCCTTGAACCGTTCCGCCAGCTTGCGAATGTGGGCGACCGTCAACGAACGCTCGCCTTTGAGGATTTTCGCCCCCAGGCTCGGGTGGACGCCCAACAGCCGGGCCAGGTCCGAGGCGTTCATCTGGTTTTCTTCCAGCAGGTGCTTGAGCGAATCAAGTCCCGTCAGGCCGGTGGTGTCAATCGCGTGGTGCGCGGCCTCGTAAGCCTGCACCAACTGCACCAACGTCTCCCGGTAAGCGGGAATTTACGCCGCCCACGAAGGGCGCAGGCCAGGACTGGATCCTGGTGTCGAACGACGCCAGCCGCGACACTCCGTGGCCGTCCCCCAAGTAGCATGAATCTCCTGAGCCGTGCCGATTTCCGCAATTTTTTCGCGATGGCCGGCACGGCTCGGAGAGCCATGCTACAAAGATGCACAGCTCCGGCGGTTGCGGAGAGTGCCGACCGCGGCCGCCGATGACCAGAACACCAGGACACCGTGGAGAAGATGTATGACACGATTACTGCTCCTCGTTAGTTTCGTTGCCGCGCCTTGCGTTGCCCGAGAATTCAGCAATCCAGAACCGCGGCCACGTGTGATCGTTGAAACCGATGCGGGCGGCGACCCGGATGACGAACAGTCTCTGGTGCGGTTCCTCGTCTACGCCAACGAGTTCGACATCGAAGGTATCATCGCCAACCGGCCCGTCGCCCGTGACCGCGAGAACAAGAACTCTATCCGTGACGGACTGGGCATCGTCCGTGCGCAGATCAACGCCTACGACCAGTGCTACGCCAATCTCGTGCAGCACGATCCGCGATTCCCGAAGCCGGAGCAACTGCTCGCCCGCACGGTCGCCGGCTACGACGTCACCGAGAACGGTGTGGACCTGATCCTCCGCGCCGTGGACGGCGCCGACCCGCGCCCCGTGTGGTTCTGCAATTGGGGTACCGACCATGGCAGCGCTGCGAGTTGCCTCCGGCGCGCCCTCGATGGCGTGCTCCGCGAGCGCGGCCGCGACGGCTACGCGCAATTCAAGAGCCGGCTGCGGCTCAGTTCCTTCGATGCGTTCGGCGAGCACACGACGACGCTCGAGCCGCCCTTTCCGCTGTGGGTCGACACCTTCCGTCCCCCGTTGGACGGAAAGCGATGGTATCACCGGTTCTCCGCGCTGACCGCGACCGCCGACGGGTTCGATATCGAGCGCGACGTACGCACCGGCCACGGACCGCTCGGCGCGCTTTATCCAACGAACACCGGCCCGCGACAGAAAGAGGGCGACACGATGGCCTTCCTCTACCTGCTGCCGACTGGGATGAACGACCCGCAGGAACCAACATGGGGCAGTTGGGCCGGGCGATACGGGCCGAATGAGGAGCATCCCGGCAAGCCGTATTTCTGGGCCAACCAGCAGGACGTGTGGCGTGGCACGACAAGCCGCGATAACACGCTGGCCCGCTGGGCGGCCGATTTACAGAATGATTTCCGCGCTCGCATGGACTGGTGCGTGAAACCTCGCGCCGAGGCCAACCATCGGCCCAGCGCCGTGCTGAACGGCCGAGGCGGGCGGGAAATCCTGCGACTGGAGGCAAAGCCCGGCAGCGTGGTCGAGTTAAGCGCGCACGGCTCCAGCGACCCGGACGAAGACTCGCTAACGTACGAGTGGTTCGTGTACGGCGAGGCGGGGACGTACGCGCGCGAAATCCAACTAACCGCGACTGGCGGTCCAACGACCCACTTCACCGCGCCGGAGGTGAAACGAGCCGAAACCGTCCACGTCATTCTGTGGCTGAAAGACGACGGCGACCCGCCGCTCTGCGCCTATCGGCGGGCGGTGGTCACCATCAGACCGTGAAGTTCGACGACCTGGCATTCGACTTCATCCCTCAGTTCCAGCCGCTGCCTGGAACGCGGCAGCACCGATGGTAGAACCCGATGCAGTCGGCGGCGGGGCATCAGGCGCCGGACGGCGGATCAGCGAACCAGCCGGTCGCCCACCACAATTGGAACTGGGCGATGTTATAGTCGGTGACGGCGTTCAGGTACTCGCGCCGGACCAGGGCCAGCGATTGGATGGATTGCAGCACCTCGATGGGCAAGCCCTGGGCGTTCTCGATCCGGTCCCAGTTGAGGCGGAACGATTCCTCCGCCGCCGGAATCCCGGTGCGGGCGATTTCGATGCGGTGGGCGCGGGTTTGCATTTGCGCGTGGGCCGTAACGACCTCCTGAGCGACGCGGTCCAGGTCGGCCACTTGCCGCAGTTCAGCCTGGCGCACGCGGGAGGATGCTTCGGCCCCGATGGCCCGTTCGCCCAGTCCCAATTGCCGCAGTTCCCAGTAGGCTGCGGCGTCGGCGTCCAGGCGGTCGCCGGCGTTCGCGATCTCGCTGCCCACGCCCGCCCCGAAGCCGCCATAACTCACGCCCAGGATGACACTCGGAATCAGCGGGGCGAATCGCTCGCGCCGCAATCGCTGGCAAGCCTGTTCGACCAGATGCCGGCTCTCCGCCAACTCCGGTCGGCGGCTCAGGCCCAGTTGGACCAGTTCGGCGGTGGGAGTCTCGGCCGGGGTCAAGTCCAGCGGAACCACGGCCTGCTCGGCGGTCACGATCCGCGACATCGGATCGCCTCCCAGCAGTCGGACCAATTGTGCGGACGCCACGCGGGCGGCTTCTTCGACTTGCAGCACGTCGCTGCGGCGGACCGCCAATTCCGCCTCCACCCGCTGCTGGTCCGCCTTCAAGCCTTGGCCCGTGCGGGCGTAGGCTTCCGTCAGCGCTGCCAGTTGTCGCGTCTGCTGCAGCGTTTCCCGGGCGATCGCGTGCTGCTGCTCGGCCCGCACCAGTTCCCAATAGGCCAGGGCCGCGTCGCGGAGGAAGGCATTCCGCGTGGCCTGGGCGGCGTGGGAGCGAGCCGACGCTTCGTGTCCGGCAATCCGCGGCTGAAAACAGGCGTCGGCCAGGTGAAAGTGGGCCCACACGCCCGGTACGGCCGGCGAACCGGCTCCTACGGCCGCAGCCCCCAGACCGCCGTACATCGCACTGCGGCTGGTGTCAAAGGCGTGGCCGACCACGTCCTGAATGACCCCTTCGTGTTTGTTGTAGTTCAAGCCGGCTCGGATCGACGGCAGCCACAAGGTGCCGGCCCGGGCGCTTTGGGCGTACGCTTCCGTAATCCGTTCGCGAGCCAGCGTCACCTGGGGGTTCTGGCCGTCGACCATCCAGAGCAGGGTCGCCAAGTCCATGGATTGCGTTGCCGAGTCGGCTTCGCCCGGCAAGAGAGGTTCTGCAGCAGCCTCGTTTTCGACGGAGGGAACCGACGCCTCTGACACCAGCCGGGTCGCGCGGCGGGAGTCCGGGTGGAAGGTGGAGGCCGATGCAGGCAGGATCGTCGCGGGAGTTGGCCCGAATTCGCCTGCCACCGCAGTGGCACCAGGTGGAAGCGCAGCCATTGCAGGGCGGCGTTCCCGGCCTGACGCTTCGGGAGATGTGCCGGCCCCGGCAGATTCGGAAACCTGCCCCACGAAGAAATCGCAGCCGGTCCGCTTGCCGTCCGCGGTCTCGATTCGGACTCCGACGGTTCGGCAGCCGGATACCGCGACGATCAGGCCTAGGATCGGCGCCCACAGCGGTTGTTGCAGTCGCATGGCCCAGGTCATACCAGACGCTCCTTCGTTTCGATCGACACATCCGCTCTCCTCCCTTTATTCGGCCAGTTTGTTACAGAACCATCGGCGCCGACGGAATCGTCGATACGATACGCTTCCACACCAGGCCGGTCGCGACGGCGACGCCGGCTGTATTGATTTCAGTGAGTTTGCGGATGAGATAGGGTTTGCCACCGCTGTCGTGTGGGGCGTCGAGGTGGCGGTCAGCCTGATCCACCGACGAGTGAATGCGTGGAAGGGACTGCTGGGGTAATGCCGCCTTGAGGCTGCCGGCGAGCACCGGCTGAAGCCGGCACGACGAACCCACGCCTCGGAGACGCGGCTGCATGAAGGAGGAAAGGCCGCGGGCGGTCGCTACTTGGCGGCGGGTTCCGTCACCGCCTCGACAACCTGGCCTTCACGGAAGCCGCCCACGTTGGCGGTGATGACCCGTTCGGAACCGGTCAGCCCGGACAGGATTTCCACGTCCGTGCCCGCATGAATGCCCAGCTGTACGGGCACCTGGAGGACCTTGCCTTGGTCGTCGACGGTCAGGCAGAACGTGTTCTTGTCTTGTGTCAGGATCGCCGCACGGGGCAAGGACAATCCGTTCTCCCGGCTGGCCACCTCCAATTCTGCCTGGAGGTACGTACCCGGCTTGAGCATTCCCTCCGGATTGGCGATGTCGATCTCGATGCGCAACGTGCGGTTCCCGGTGTCCAGGGACTCGCTGGTACGCGCAACCTGACCGGCAAGGCTCGCAGCGGGCAGCGACGGCACGCGCAACGCCGCCCGGCTACCGGGGCCGACCAGCAGGGCGTCGCCCTCCGGAACTTGGACAACCACGCGCACCGGGTCGATGCGGCTGACGACCAGTAGCGGTTCGGTCCCCGCGACACGGACCAGGTGGCCAGGATCGACGTGCCGCGCGGTCACGACGCCGTCGAAGGGGGCCCTGAGCGTCGCGAAGCCGAGCATGGTTTCCGCGCGGGCCACCTCGGTCCGAGCGACCTCGACGTCGGCCTGCGAGGCAGCCAAGTCCGCTTCGGCTTGCTGGATGGCCGCCGCTGCTTCGTCGCGGCGCGCCTGGGCCGATCGCACCTTCGCCTCGGCCTGGCGCAGGGCCGCCTCGACGGCCTGCAACTGACTGCTGGTTTCGTCCGCCACTTTCTGCGTGACGGCGGCGGCCTCCGCCAGCTGGACCATGCGGTCTGTCTCGGATTTCCATTTCGCGACCAGGGCCGCCTGAGCTTCCACGGCGAATCCGGCCTCCGCGGTCACCGACTCGGCCGAGGCCAGAGCTGCTTTGGCGGATACGATCGCAGCGGCGGATTGGGCCACCACAGCCCGAGCCTTTTCGGCCGCGGCTTTCCTCTGAGCCAGCTCGCGTTCGAGTTCCGGCACGTCCAGTTCCAGCAGCAGATCGCCGTCCGTAGCGGGCTGTCCGGCTTCCGCCGGCCTGGGACCATGGACGCGATCCCCAATGTCGACAGCCACCCGGCGGACGTAACCGGTCACTTTGGCCATCAGCGGCGCCGTTTCGTACGCTTCGACCTGTCCCGGCACTTCGATCTTCCGCACCAGCGTCTTGCGTTCGGCCGGGCGCACGGCGACGCGCAGAGGCGGTTGGCCCCCCGAATCGGCAACCTTGGAATTCACGCCCTGGGCCGCGGGCTGCGCGTGGCAACCGGCGGCGACGGCGAGTAGACCAAACCAGAACCAGGGGCAGATTCGCGTTACGTGAAATGACGACATGTCGTGTCCTCGGAAAGCTCGTTGTGCAAGGATCATTCGTCGCCCGGCGGCGCCGGTTGGGTGCCGTCGTACTTGGGGCTGGCGGGATCGTCCGGGTCCAGCGAGGCGGAATCGCGCCCCGTGCGGGCCTGGATCAGGGCGAACGCGGCGGGCAGGACGAGCAACGTGGCGGCGGTCGCGGCGACCAACCCTCCGATCACGGCTCGCCCCAACGGGGCAATCTGGGGACCGGTCTCGCCGAGGCCCAGGGCCATCGGAATCATCCCCGCGGTCATGGCGGCGCTGGTCATCAGAATCGGCCGCAATCGCCCGCCGGCGCCCCGCACCGCCGCCTCCCGGCTGGGCATGCCCAGATGCCGTTCATGCTCCGCGAACGTGACCAGCAGAATTCCGTTGGCCATCGCCACGCCCAGCGACATGATGGTCCCAATGAACGACTGAATGTTGAGCGTGGTGCCCGTCGCCAGCAGCATCAACACGACGCCGGCCAGGACCGCCGGAGCAGCTGTGACCGTCACCAACGCCAGCCGCCAGGATTGGAAGTTGGCTGTCAGCAACAGCACGATCACGATCAGCGCCAGGACCAGACCGCTGGTCAGCCCGCCCAGAATCTGGCGCAACGGAGGGACCTGCCCGCGCACGTCCACCGTCACGCCGGGCGGCTTGTCGCCGGCCTTCTCCAGCCTGGTCAACATGGACTGGATGTCGCGTGCCACCCGGCCCAAGTCCGCGCCCGAAACGTTGGCCGTCAACGACAGTTCGCGCTTCATGTTGTAGCGGTCGTACTGGCCGGGCATCGTGCCCTGTTGGATCTGGGCGACGTCGCGCAGCAACAGGGGGCTGCCCTCGCCGCCGGAAACCGGGATGGCCCCCAAATCGTCGGCGCTGGTGAGCCACGGCTGCGGAATCTCCAGCTGCACCTGATAGCCGATCCCCGTCTTGGGATCGGGCCAGTAGTTGGGCACGACAAACCGCGTGGACGACGTCGCAGCGACCAAGGAGCGGGCCACCTCGGCCACGCTCGCGCCGCCCAAGCCGGCCCGCTCGCGGTCCACCCGCACCTCGACCGTAGGATAATCCAACGACTGTGCGAACTGGATGTCCCGCAGGTAGGGCAACGCCGCCAGTTCCTGCTGGACTCGGAGCAGGTAGCTGCGGTTCTCCTGCAGGTTCGCGCCCCGCGCGGCGATCTCGATGGGCGTGGCCGAGCCGAAGCTCATCACTTCGCTGATGATATCGGCCGGCTCGAAGGAAAACCGCACGTCGGGAAAGCGGCGGGCCAATTCGCCGCGCAACGTCTCTTTCATGCTCTCCGTGCGAATGTCGGTGTCCGGCCTCAGGGCGATCCGCAACAGCGCCTCTTCCGGCCCGCGCGACCATTGGTACACGCCGTTGATCGGAAAACTGGCCGGAATCGTGCCCACGTAACCCAAGGTCAAGGCGATGTTCTCTTGCCCCACCAGTTCCGCGATCGAGTCCAGGACTTGCAGCGCGATTTTCTCCGTATGGCCGAAATGCGTCCCATCCGGGGCCCGCATCCGCAAGCGGAACTCCCCGGCATCGAACGTCGGAAAAATCTCGACACCCAGCCGTTGGCCGCCGAACCAGACCACCGCTCCACAGACCGCCAAGTACGCGGCCAACACCGCCCAGCGGAGTCGCACGGTCAGACCGGTCAGCGACTCGAACCACCGACGAAACCAGTCAAACAAGCCGGGACGCGAATCGGCATGCGCCGCGTGCCGCTTCATTAGCCAAGCGGCCAGGACGGGCACAAACGTGCTGGACAACACGTAGGAGGCGATCATCGAAAAGCCCACCGCCAGCGATAGCGGGACGAACAACTCGCGGGCCGCCCCGCGCATGAAAAACGAAGGCACGAACACCGCCAAAACGCACAGCATGGCCAGCAACCGCGGCACGGCCGTCACCCGGTTTCCCTCGCGGACAGCCCGCGCCACGGAGGCGTGCTTGCCCAGCTGGACGTGAATGTTCTCGATCTCGACCGTCGTTTCGTCCACCAGAATGCCGACCGCCAGAGCCAGGCCGCCCAGCGTCATCAGGTTGATCGTATGCCCGCCGATCCACAGGCCCACGACGGCCGCCATCAACGCCAACGGGATGTTGATCACCACGATCAGCGCGCTGCGCAGGTCGCGGAGGAAGAGCAGGACCATCAGGCCTGTCAGCAAGGCCCCCAAGGCCCCTTCGTGGAACAGGCTCTGCACCGCCCGCGTCACGTACGGAGACTGGTCGAACTCGAAGCTGACGCGGATGTCCTCCGGCAACTCCTGCTGCATCGTCGGCAAGGCACTCTTGATCTCGTCGATGACGCTCATCGTCGAGGCTTCGGCCCGCTTCGTCGCCAGGATATAGACGGCCCGGCGCCCGTTGACCAACGCGTAGCCGGTCGTCAGGTCCGTGCCGTCCTCGACCGTGCCGATGTCGCGCAGATAAACCGACCCGCGGGGGCCGGTGCGGAGGGGAATCGAGCCGAAATCCTGCAGGTTCTTGATCAGGGCATTGGTCGGCACCACGGGATAGCGATTGCCCACGTGCAGGTTGCCTGACGGACTGATGACGTTCCCAGCGCTCAACGCCAGCACGACGTCGTCGGGCGACAGCCCGTAGGCCCGCAGCCGATCCGGCTGGGCCCGCACCACGATCGAGCGAACACTGCCGCCGAACGGCGGCGGCGCCGACACGCCCGGCAGCGACGAAAACATGGGCCGCACTTTGAACAGGGCCTGGTCCTGAATCTCGGCCACCGTCCGCGTGCTGCTGGACAGGACCAGATAGCCCACGGGCACGCTACCCGTATCGAACCGCATCACAAACGGCGACACCGTGCCCGGCGGCATGAACGCCCGCGAGCGGTTGACATAGTTGATCGTCTCCGCCATCGCCTGGGCCATATTCGTGCCCGGATGGAAGTACAGCCTCATCAGCGACATCCCCTGCACGTTGCGGCTTTCCACGTGATGGATATTACCGATGTAGAGAAAGTGGTATTCGTAGTAGTTGGTCAGCAGGCCCTCCATCTGCGCCGGGTCCATGCCGCTGTAAGGCTGGCAGACGTAAATCACGGGCAGATTCAGGCTGGGGAAGATATCCACGGCCATCCGCGGCACCGGCACTTCGACGCCAATCCGGGCCAGCCAGGCGTCAAATGACTTGGGCCGCAATGCCAAGCCGCAACTGATGGTAATCGCCAACAGCGCGACGATCACCGTGTACGGTCGCCGCATGGCAAAGGTAATGGGATTCATGGCGGGATTATTTACAAGTGTTGCGAATTCCACAAGGGACGCCAGGCAGGACCGCGATACAGGGTTTGGCCACCGTCGTCAAGCGCGGGTCGAGACTCGAAACCTGAATATGATAGAGCGCCAACATGAAAGGACCATGAAAACGGCGTGGCAATTCCCCTTCGGCCATCACTATTTCGGTTGGATGGACATGGTCGGCCGGCAGAACATCCACGACCTCAGCACGCACCTGTACCTGGATGCGGCGCCTTGGCTGACCGTGTGGCTGCAGTACCACCACTTCTGGCTCGACCAGCGCCGCGACGCGCTGTACAACGCCGGCGGTATCGCCATCCGCCGCGACCCGACGGGGCAGGCGGGAAACAACGTCGGCGACGAAATCGACCTGATCCTGAACTTTCACCTGACTCGCTACTCCGACGTGCTGGTCAGCTACAACAAGCTGTACGGCGGCGGCTTCCTGGAAGCCACGGCCGGTCCCAACGCCGCCGCGGATGCCGAGTCGCTGTACCTGATCTTCCAGCAGAAGTGGTAGGCGAAAGTGACGCAGCCTCCAAGCGAGTCCGTGATGACTTTGGTCGCACGCAACGGCATACGATGACCCAAGCTGGGGTAGACACTAACACCGACACGGCCACGCGACTCGCACGCGGAATGTCCCTCTGCCGTCCACCGTCGCGGTCGCGGTCCCGCCCCAGGACTCGGCGATGCGACGGACCAGGGACAGGCCGAGGCCGACGTGCAGACTCGTTTCTTTTCGCGCCGCGTCGGACCTCCAAAACCGATCGAAGACGCGGGCCACTTGCTCGTCCGTGAGCGTACAGCCGCTGTTGGCGACCACCAACTCGGCGTCGCCGTCCGCGCCACGCGCAGTCACCCAAATGCGGCCGTGCTCGTCCGCGTACTGAACCGCGTTCTCCAGAAGATTGGCGACAAGGATGCCCAGCGCCATGCACTCGGCGGGGCAGCAGATCTCTTCCAGCAGCGCCGTCGCGGGGAGCCGCGTGCTCAGGTCATCCTGCCCGATGGCCGCAATCCCGGCTGCCACCTCGCCCAACGGCCGCAGGCTGCGGCGGATGACGACGACGGAGACGATGGCGCCCACGCCCAGCGTGGCAACCCCGGCTGCCAGCAGCAGACCCCGGAGCTGCCGGATGTGCGATTCCAAATCGGTCGTATCGCGGGCCACGGCGAGCGTCAGGCTGCTCTCGCTTTCGGAAGAACCCGGCGGTGTCTCCGCCGCAGATCGCGGGTTCGGGTTCGTGCGGAACCGCAGGTGCGCAGCCCGCGCCCCGCGGCCGTCCCACAGCACGAACGGCAAGACGTCGGACCGGCCCGCCTCTGGGGACGGCGGCGGCAGCTCGTGGCCGCCGAGGTTCTTCGATTTGGCCAGGAGGCCACCGTCCGCGTTCCAGTACTGGGAGAAGAGTTCTCCTTCGACCTGCGCCAGGTCTGAAAGCGACTCCGGAACCAACTTGACCGTGACGTGCTTCCCCTCACTTTCGGCCGCCGCCGCCAGCGTCTTGGCCAGTGTCTGCAGGTAGAAATCGAATTCCCGGACGAGTGTGAATTCGATCACCCGGTCCAGGACCAGGCCGAAGACGACCATCCCCCGGCTACGACCTGCTTCGGTTGCGGCCCGTTGCGGCCCTGGTGCGCTGGGCGGGGTTCCCGTACGTTTTCCAGGCCGCCCTGTTGGCGGTGTTCATCGGCTTGGCCGCGTTCGCCTGGGGCCTGTACCCGCCTGAAGGAGTGCCCGGCAAGTTGTACGCCAAGAGCAATCTGGTGACCCTCTTGGTGTGGGGCCTCTGGTGGCCGGCAATGGTTTGGATCGCCGTGCTGTTTGGCCGCGTATGGTGCGCGGTCTGTCCACTGGAACTGCTGGCCAACGGTACCGAGCGGCTGGCACGGGGCTTGGGCGTCAAACAACGCGTGTTGGGAAAGTGGCTACGTTCCGGGGCCCTGATCGCGGCGCTGTACGCACTGATCCAGATGCTCGTCCACGGCGCGGACCTGCATCGCCACCCCGCCTACACGTCGCTGTTTCTCTGGGGGTTGCTGGCGACGGCGGCCGTGGTCGGGGCCATCTACAAAGATCGCGCGTTCTGCCGCGGGTTTTGTCCGGTGGGGCTGCTGCTGGGAACGTAGGGCGGGGAAGTATGCTGGCCGTGCGGCCCGTGTCTTCCGAGCCATGTGCAGCGTGCGCCGACAAGGACTGCGTACGTGCCGCCAACCGATCCAACCCGGACGCGAGGAGTTGTCCGAGCCTGCTGAATCCGCGGCGACTGAATCGCAACTCGGATTGCCTGGTCTGTGGCCAGTGCATCAAGATCTGTCCGCCCGGCAATATGGGTCTGTTTCTCCGACGACCGTTTCATCCGGCCGATGTCCGAGAGCCGTTGGCGTCGTGGCCGGTCACGCTGTTCGTGATGCTGGTCTCCGGATTCGTGGTCAGCGAACTATGCAGCGAGTGGAAGTCTGCCCAAGCCTGGTTTCTGAGGGCGCCGGAGGAAGCGGCGGCGTGGCTCGGCGCGGCAAGCTACGCCGGCTGGATCGAAGGCGTCTGGACGCTGTTCGTGGTGCCGCTGGCGATCTGGGTGATCCTCGGCAGAATGGTCGTGTTGGCCCGCGGAGCCTCGGATCTCGCGGACGCCTGGCGGCGGCTGGCGATTCCCCTGGCCGTGCTGTTCGCGTTTGGGCATCTGTGCAAAGGCCTGGCCAAATTCGTCTCCTGGATCGGCTTTCTGCCGTTGGCGGCCCAGGACCCGGCGGGCATCGACACGGCGCGGGCCCTGGTCGCCAGGACGCTCATTCCGCCAAAGTCGGTGCTGCCGATGACCGCCGTCTGCGTGCTCTCGTTGGCACTCCTGTTGCTAGGGACGTACTTCACCTTGCGCGAGTTGCGTTTGGCCCAGGGCACAACGCACCGCCGCTTCTGTTTGCCAACGCTGGTCCTGGCTGCGAGTTTCCTGTTCATCGTTTTCGGATGGGCGTTCCTGGCGTGAACGTCACTTTGGAATTCTGGCCGAGACGTGTCGGTTCGCTCCGGAACGCCCGTTACCGTGCGTTGTTATACCCGCGTCTGAGCACAAAGACCAGCCGGACGACGCCCAGACAGCAGGCCAAGCCGGGCCGCGGCAACGGTACCTGACGCTGCAAGGCCAGTTCCAGAGTTGGCGATTGGCGGGGGACCGCGCATCGTCTCCGCCGAGTTTGCTCGGTGGGACTACGTCGCGGAAGCCCGAGAGGACCCGTCCCCGCCGAACCGGGCAGCATGTACCATACCGCGCCGCAAGACACCGGCCAACTCGAAGTCAAGCCAAATGCCTCCCGGAAGTCGGCCCCGGAAAACTTGATCGAGTTGTTACGCCGCCAACTGAAGTTGGACCGAAAATCCAGATGCTGGGAAGAGTAGTGTCTCACCCCACACAGCGCGGTCAAACGTCCAGGTTGCGGACTTCCAAGGCGTGTTTCTCGATGAACTCGCGCCGCGGTTCGACTTTGTCCCCCATCAGGATGCGGAACATGTCGTCGGCGGCGCCGGCGTCGCGCATGCTGACTTGGATCAGCGTGCGGTTGGCGGGGTCCAGGGTGGTTTCGCGGAGTTCGTCCGCGTTCATTTCACCCAAGCCTTTGAATCGGGTGACCTGCAAGCCCTTTTCGCCGGCGGCGCGGATCGCCGGCAGCAGGCTGCGGAGGTCGGCCAGCGGGATTTCGTTCTCGCCGCGGCGGAGGATGTAACGCGGGGTCTCGATGCCGGTACGCTCTTGTGGAATCAGGGATTGAACATCGAAGTTCATCGCGGCCAGGTCTTTCAAACCCGCGTTGACCGTGCGAACCTCGTGCAACTCGGTGATGTGCAATTGGGTCGCATGGTAATCGTTGCCGTTGCTCGCGCTGCCACCCGCCGCCGCTTCGGTCACCGCGGCTTCTTGGCCCGTGACTTGTTCCTGCTGTTGCAGGAATTGGTCCAGTTGCTCGCGCGTCGTGAACCAGTGTTCGTTGCGGCCGTAGAAGACGTGAAACACCGGCAAGCGACCGCTCTGGACGTCCATCCGCTCGACGTGCAATTTCAAGCCGATGCCGCGCCGCTCGAGGGCCGTCAAGGCTTCTTCCATCGACGCCAAGGTATAACACAGGCTGCGCATGCTGTCGCCTTCGATCCGCGGCCCCTCGCCCGTTTCCAGGCTCGAGTTGGTCAGACCTTTTTCCAGCAGTTGGGATTTCATGTCCTCCTCGGCATGCACGTAATACGTCTCGGTCTTGGAGCGGACACGAAACAGCGGCGGTTGAGCGACGTAGACATGGCCCTGCGAGACCAATTGGTACATCTGCCGATAGAAGAAGCACAGCAGCAAGGTGCGGATGTGCGATCCGTCGACGTCGGCATCGGTCATGATGATGATCTTGTTGTAACGCCGCCGGGCCACGTCCTGTTCTTCGCCGATCCCAATACCGATCGCCTGGATCATGCTTTGGACTTCTTCGTTGGCCAGGACTTTGTCTTCGCGGGACTTATAGGCGTTGATGATCTTGCCGCGCAACGGCAAAATGGCTTGGAAATCGCGGAGCCGGCCGCCCTCGGCGCTGCCGCCGGCCGAATCCCCCTCGACCAGATACAACTCGCAACGCTCCATCTCTTTGCTGATACAGTCCCGCAGTTTGCCGGGCAAGCCGCCGCCGCCCAGCACGCTCTTGCGTTTGCGGAGCATGTCCTTGGCCTTGCGAGCCGCCTCGCGGGCTTCGGCCGCCAGGACGCCTTTGCGGACCAGCGTCTTGGCGGTCTTGGGGTTTTCCTCCAGGTACTTGGCCAGGGCGTCACCGACGGCCGAATTGATGATGCCCTCGACCTCGCCGTTGCCCAGCTTGGTCTTCGTCTGGCCTTCGAACTGCGGGTGCGGGACACGCACCGAGATGATCGCCGTCAAACCTTCGCGGAAATCGTCCCCGGACGGCGTGAGGTCCTTGAACAGGTTTTCCTTCTTGCCATAGTTGTTCAGCGAACGCGTCATCGCCGAGCGGAACCCGGAGACGTGCGTGCCGCCTTCGATGGTGCTGATGTTGTTCACGTACGAATGCACGTTTTCCGTGTACTCGGTCGTGTATTGCATGGCGACTTCGTAGCCCATGCCCTCGACTTCCCCGCGAAAGAACATCACGTCGCGGTGCAGCGGATCGCTGGTACGGTTCAAGTGCTCGACGTACTCGACAATCCCCCGCTGGAAGAAGAACTCTTCGCCTTCGTTCACCCGTTCATCGCGGTAGCGGATCCGCACGCCGGAATTGAGGAAGGCCAGTTCCTGGAGGCGTTTGTACAGCGTATCGAAGACGTACTTGGTCGTCTGAAAGACCGCGGTATCGGGCTTGAACGTCGTTTTGGTGCCGCGTTTCTTGGTGGTGCCGATCCGCTTGACCGGACCGGTCGGAATGCCCCGCTCGTATTCCTGCTGGTACACGTGCCCGTCGCGATGCACCTCGACTTCGCACCACTGCGACAGGAAGTTGACGACGGTCACGCCGACGCCATGTAAGCCGCCCGAGGTCTGATAAGCGCCTTTTTCGAATTTGCCGCCGAATTTCAAGACGCACATCACGCCCTCGAGCGTAGACATCTCGCGGCCCACCTCTTTGGTCAGCTGCTCGTGCGGCTCGACGGGGATGCCTCGGCCGTCATCTTCGACGGTCACCGAGCCGTCGGTGTTCACGGTAACGCTGATGTTCTTGGCATAGCCGGCCATGGCTTCGTCGATCGAGTTGTCCACGACTTCGTAGACCAGGTGGTGCAGCCCACGGCCGGTGACGTCGCCGATGTACATGGCGGGCCGCTTGCGCACATGCTCCCAATCGGACAAGTGCTGCAGATCTTCGGAACCGTAATCTTCATCGCCGCGCTGGAGCACGAATTCCGGATTGGGAGGCGTCGGGGATTCGGGTTGGATCTCGGCGGGTTTTTCGTCCGTCATATTGGTATCCGTCCGTGAAATAAAGTCGTGGTGCCTTGCGTCAGAGGATGCACATGGCGTGCCTGCCTCTCGGTGGCTTCCGAGCGCCGATCGGAACCGGATTGGATTTCGACATTGCCAAGTTCGTCGAGTCGCGGTCGGCGCCCGCGGCCCACCTAGTCCACAGGCCCGACGCGGAAGCGCAGGTCCCGGACTTTCAATTCGGGACCTAGCCGCGTCAGTTCTGCGATCAGTTGTTTTTTGCGAAAGGTCAATTCTTGGACGACAGCCGAGTTGCGAACAAACACCTCCAGGACACCGCGGCGGACATTGCCGGCCACCGTGTGGGCCGCCAGGGCCGAACCGGCGGCGGTCCGCCAAGCGTCCGCACAGGCTGCGGAAGATTGCACTTGAGCGTACCCGCGGCGAGCCATCAAGTCGTTCACGACTTCCGCCATCCGCTTCGGACCACCACGATATCGCTGGCGGCCGGCGATGTCCTTGCAAATCGCTCGCAGTTCCTCGTCCATAACAACACTCATCGCGAGAATTTCCCTGGGGAGTTCACGCGTCCTGTTGGAGTTCACGTTTCAGCGTGCTGCGGGCTCTGCCCGCCGATCAACACAACATTCCACACCACGCTCCAGCGGGAACTCCAAGAACCGCGAACTAGCCTCGGTCGCGGGCCAAAGGCATGACCACATAGCCGTACCCGTCGTCGGTCAAAAACAACGCGGCGCTCTCTTGGTTTTCAATCTCGATCGTGATGCCCCGCTCCGCGTCCAAAGCCCGCAGGAAATCGGCCACAAACTGGTGATCGAGCGTCACGGCGATCGGCGTGGCGTCATACGCGATCGGCATTTCGACTTCCGAGTCGCCTTTCTCCGCCGCTTTGGCTTTGAGCACTAACTTGCCCTCGCCGAACTGGAAATCAATACCGCGACTGTCCGCATCGGTCACGATCGCCGCTTGACGCAATGCCGAGTAAACCGGACCCACCTGCAGATCGATCCGCACCGCTTGCGTCCGCTGCGGGAACACATCGCGCCACTTGGGGAACCGACCTTCGACCAGCCGCGAATAAATGATCACCTTTGGGGTTCTGATCAACACATCATTCGAGCGGGTGGCGATATCGATCTCGGCGTCTTCATCCGCCAGCGTTCGTTCGATCAACTGCATCGATCGCTGCGGAATGATGGTCATCGTGTCGCCCGTAGCGTGGCCCCCGATGGCTTCAGCCTTGATCTCCATTTTTGCCAATCGCCGTCCATCGGTCGCCACGGCGGTGATCTTGTCGGCTTCCATCTCCAGCAATACGCCGCCTAATGCGTACCGACTGCTCTCGGTGTCCGTGGCAAACAGGGTGCGGTGAATGGCGTTCCGAAACGCCGCGGCGGGAACCGTGTGATACTTCTGCTCCTCGAAACCCGTCACGGCAGGGAATTCATCCGGATTCTGGACGGGCAGTTTGAATCGGCTGCGTCCGCAGCGGACTTGCAGGCTATTGGGATCCGCTTCCATTTCCACCTTGTCACCCGTGCTCTCCCGCAGGATCGCGCCGAATTGGCTGACCGGCAGAACAACGCTGCCAGAGGACTGAATCTCCAAGCCTTCTCCGTCGACTTGCACGCGAATTCCCATCTCCAAGTCGGTGGCCATGAACACGGCGCACTGCTCTTGGACTTCGAGTTTCACATTCTGCAGGATGGCTTTGGGACTGCGAGCCGACGCCACGGGGGACGCTTTTTGGAAAGCGGACAAAAGTTTCTCTCGGTCACAGATGATCTTCATGGTTCCACGCCTTTGCATTCAGGTACGGTTGGTTCTTCTTGTTTTAGTTTGTTTCTTGGCAGCAGTAATAGAGTCCGGGCATCCGCTGTCGACAGCTGGCTTGCGAACAGGCTTAAGGTCATTTCTAGCAGTCACTTGCGCGCTGGCGGCAAAGGGTGGAAAACGTGTGGATTGGATGTTGGCAGATCGTCGATCCGATGTCGTTGGCGGTCGATGGAATCGATCGACTCGGTGTTGAGACGATGGTCTGCCGACCGGCATCGACGGGTGTCGACAAAGAATCGACGCGTTTTCCACTGGCGGTGAAGGGGTCCTCCATGCTTAGTCCGTGCTGAGTTGAGTCGTCAAGTCCGTCACGGCTTGCCGGATCGACGGGTCGGTATCGAGCAGCGATTCGGTTTTCCGGCAGGCGTGCAAGACGGTGGTATGATCGCGGTTGCCAAAATGGCGCCCCACGTTCTGCAAGCTGCTGGTGGTCAATTGACGGGCGAGAAACATCGCCACTCCTCGCGCTCGCACCACGCGCTGCTGGCGAGTCTTGCCCTTGAGTTCCGTGGCTCGCAGGTTGAAATACTTGGAAACTTGTTTGGTGATGGATTGCAGTTGCCGCTCGTCGTTATCGCTTGTGGGCTGCAACAGCCGCCGCAGTTGGTGTTCGTCGAGGGTCGTGTCGCCGTCCGAGGAGAAACCCTCCAAACGAACCAGGGTTTGCAGCAACCGGGGCACCGTCGGCGGTTTGAGGGCATCGGTCAATGCATCGGAGGCGACCATGTCCACGACACGCTGAGGCAGGGTGAACCCGCGCGTGGCGACCAGCGAGCGCAGGATCAAGCGGCGGGCGTCCGGTCCGGGCGGTTGCAGAGGCACGGTCAAGCCGCCCGTCAGGCGGCTGGCGAGGGCCGGCAGCAGGACCGCGGTTTCGGCAGGCGACTGGGGCAGCGTCACGACGACGCGTTGCTGGTTGGTCAACATCAGGTCCAAGGTGCGAACGAGTTCATTTTGGGCGCCCGTTTTCTCGCCAATCTCGTGCAAATCGTCGATTGCTAACAGGCTTGTGCGACGGTACTTGGATCGCAAATCCGGAAGGGAATCGGTCTCGATGGCGTGGGCGTAATCGCGAGCCAAGTCCGCGCCGGTGGTCAGCAATGTGCGAGCGGTCTTGTTGTCCCGCTTCCAACGAGTGGCGATCAGCTGTACCAACAGAGATTTCCCGGTGCCGACCGGCCCAAAGAATACCAGCGGGTTGAATTTCGGCGGCTGTTGACAAAGGGCATCGACGCCCGTCGGGACGAGCAGGTTTTCGGCGCCGCCGATGTACTCTGCCAACAGCGAATCGGCAGCGTTCTTCCACGCTACGCGAGTTGTGTCGCTGCCCACAGACTTGATCGAGAATACACCACCGACCATCGTTTTGATGCCGCTACGGTTTCCAGTTCGCACAAGAACGCCAAACCTAAGACAGAAATTATAACCGTTTCTGTGTTTATGACGAGGTGAGGTGGGACGTAAGCAGGTCTTGTCTTGTCGAAAATTCCCATTAATTCCGCAGATTGCTGAGTTCGGCTCGTTCAGCCGGAGTCCGCGGCGACGGTCGATTCGCACGGCACCGTCGCCGTTGGCGCAGGGTTAAACGAGGGCGGGTTAAACGAGGACGGACGAATCCCGCCCGCAGGTATTCGATCGCAGATTATTCCGTAAGTCCTTTACTGTATTGCAGATACGACGAGAAGCCTCGCCGATTTCTGCAGCGGTTGAATCTGCGCCGACACTGATCCGGATCGAACCGGAGGTGATTTCCGGGCCCAATCCCATCGCCAGTAGGACCGGAGACACTTCGCTGGATCCGCTGGCGCAGGCGGATCCGCTGGAACAGGCTACGCCCGCAAAATCGAGTGCCATCAACAGCGTTTGGCGGTCGATTCCCGGAAAACACAGGTTCACCGTATGAGGGAGCCGTGGTGCGGCGAGGCCGTTGATCACTACATGGCGCAGTTCGGCACGGATCGCGTTTTCGAGCTGGTCTCGCAAGGCGGTCATCCGCTGTTGCCGTGCGTCAGACTCTGCCGCCCACAGTTCCAACGCGCGACACAGACCGACGGTCAGTGCCACCGATTCGGTGCCTGGGCGGAGTCCCTCCTGCTGAAAGCCGCCAAATAGCAGAGGGTTGATCCGTGCTTCGGGGCGTAGCACCAAGGCCCCCACGCCGCGAGGTCCGTGGAACTTGTGAGCGGTCAACGACATGGCCGTGACCCCCAGGCGGCGGAAATGGACCGGGAGTTTGCCGACAACCTGGACGGCGTCGGTATGCAAAGGAACCCCGGCTTCTGCGCAGATTTCCGCCAATTCCGGGACCGGTTGCAGCACGCCCGTTTCGTTATTGCCCAACATGACGCTGACCAATCGCGTGTCGGAGCGAAGCAATTCCCGCAGATGATCCGGCTGGACGATTCCGTCCCGTGAGACGTGGATTCGGCCGACCTCGAAGCCGAGTTGCGTCAGCCGTTCCGCGGGGCCCAGGACGCTGGGGTGCTCGATCGCCGATACCAGCACATGGCCCGGAGGCTGCCCCGCGAGCCCCAGGAGGGCCAGATTGTTCGCCTCGGTACCACCGCTGGTAAACACGACACGGTCGGCGCGTGTGTCGGACAGGTGACAACCGAGGATCTGACCGACCGATTCGCGAGCTTGTTCCAGCACACGGCGCGTCTGTCGGCCGAAATGGTGTTGACTGGCCGGATTGACATGGCCGGCCAGATAGCATTCATGCATCGCTTGAGCGACACGCGGATCGATACGCGTGGTGGCGTTGTTGTCCAGGTAGATGGGGTTCATGGGCGGGGCGAGCGATGGGTGGAAGCCGAGGAACGCAGAACAACGGAAGCGAGCGGGCAGAAGAATGCGCGGCAGAAAAATCGGAACGGTGCATTCGTCATCGTTTGCCCCCAGGTTCTGTGATTCGCATTCTACCTGTTCCTGTTCTGTCGTGTTGTGCTCAACGCCTGGAAATCCAATCCGCTCTCGGATTTTCCCGTTCCTTGACTGGCCGGTTCCTTGGCTACTGGGTAATATCCAAATATGAGTGAACCCCTGTTGGCCTCGACCTTCCTGTTTCGGTTTTCCGTTCCCTGTCGCCGATGCGATCCGTTGTGGTCGGCCGAGGGGTTGGAACTGGGGCCGCACCATGCGTTGCCCAGTTTCGGCGAACTGGAGGGCCGGCCGAAGTTTGCCGACTTGCGAACCGCCTGGAGCGAAGACGGCTTGTTGTTTACGCTGCGAGTTTCCGGCAAGCGGCAGAATGTCTGGTGTCGATCGTCGCGAATCGAGGACAGCGACGGCTTGCATGTCTGGATCGACACCCGCGATACGCACAACATCCATCGCGCCAGTCGCTTTTGTCATCGTTTTGCATTTTTGCCGACGGGTGGCGGATCGGCGGAGAATCTTCCGCTGGGACGGCTGCTGGTAATCGATCGAGCCCGAGAGAACCCCAAGTCCGTTGCCGATTCGACGTTGCGAGTCCGCGCTGTCGTTTCGGCGGGAGGGTACACGCTGCAAGCGCACATTCCGGCCGCGGCGCTAACTGGATTCGAGCCCTTGGAGCATCCACGGCTGGGATTCACGTATGCCGTGGTCGACCGCGAGTTAGGCTGGCAGACGTTCAGTATGGGGCCCGAGTTTCCCATCGACGAGGACCCCAGTCTTTGGGGAAGTCTGGAATTGGTCGGGGAAGACGGAGCTAGCGGCAGATCGCCGTGATAGCGCAAACCGCGTAGCTGCGAGTTGGAAAGTGCCAGCGCCAAGGCGGAAACAGTCGAGGCTGCGTGATGCGCGGTGCCAACCAGGGGTCCGAGGCGAACAATCGCCTTAGGAGAAAGGGATTCAAGCCCGTGAAGAAATTTTGTGCGAGAACCAGTTGTTCGGCCAAGGCAGGTAACTGGGGCTCGGCGACTGTCGCCAACTCGGGACAGGTGTCCGACGAGACGAAATCGGTGACCAGGACCAGCTGGCCGCCGGGCCGGCACAAACTGACGGCTTGCCGCAGGTGCCGGGCGCGCACGGCTTGAACCAGCGGCAGGTATTGCGAATGCGTTTCGCCCAGGGTCAGCTTGACCGCTTCCAGCAGTTGCGACAACAAGCAGACGGAAGCGACGGTTTCGAAGGGCCATTCCAACGGCAAGGGAGTCGCGCTGGCCGTCGTGGCCAGCAGCGCCTCGATCTCGCTTGGCGGGGGAGGCTGGTCGTGGGACCAATGGGACAGACGCGCGTTGAGGCCCGTGAGGTCGATGCCGGAATGTAAGGCCACACGGGCTTCGGTGTCCAGGTGTTGGGCGGCAACGCCTGCGGACAGCGCTTCGCCGTCCAAGTCCACGAGGTGGATCTCGCCAAAGCTCGCCAGCAACTGCGGCAGATCCAAATCGTTGCAGTTGCCCGCGCCCAACACGCATAAACGAGGCGTTGGCAGATCGCCGCCGCGCGCCGACACCTCCTCCGGGCAATGGCCCAGCAGCAGTTCTGTCACTCGTCGGCGGTGCTCGGCGTATAATTCCCAACAGCCGCGGGTCTTCTGATTGCGGTGTCGTTGTTCGTTTTGGATTCGATTCATGGGAAGAATTGGCCTCCTGAGCATATCGCGTGCGGTCACTGATCGCTCGTTTCACCCGGAGCTCCGGGTGAAACAAAACGTGCCTCCCTCGACTGCTGTTGACAGCAATGCTGGCAAGCTGGTGCTGCTCCGCAGGCAATTCGTCTTGCCGCCCGGCATTGACGCGCGTATACTCCGCGCGCCGGTCGGCGATTTCCGAAAAACGTGCGGAACATGCTGCGCCAGGCGGTCATTCTAAGCAGGGAGGCTTGCCATGTTGATGCGAATCGTCGGATTTTCGCTCGTCGTGTTGGTTTTGGTCGCGGTGGCGTTCAGCCAGGACGGCGGCTTGACGCCGGCAGTCAACAACCCCGAGTCCGGCGGCTGGAAGAACAGCAACAGTCCGGCGAACGAATCGGCGAACGGTGGCCGTTCCGCCGCAGGCTCCGCGGGGCTGACCACGACGACGCCGGTCACGCTGGTCAACAAAGGCGCCGGCGTGTTGCCCAACGACCACGGACAGGTCTGGCGCGAGTACGACATCAGTCCTTACACGTCTCGCGTGACCAACACCCAGCGGCCGGAGCAAGCGGTTGTCGATTGGATCCTCCGCGACACCGGGAGCGAGGTCTGGTTTTCGGAACCGCTGGGCATCTTGAACGCCAGCAAGAACACGCTTCGCGTCTATCATACGCCGGAGATGCAGCGTCTGGTACTGGACATCGTCGATCGGTTCGTCAGCAGCCAGGCGGACGCCCACGCGATCACGATGCGGCTGGTCGCGATCGGCAGTCCCAGTTGGCGGACGGCGGCGATGCCGCTGATGCAGCCGATCGATATCAAGTCGGCGGGCGTCGAGGCTTGGCTGGTGTCCAAGGAAAACGCGGCCATCCTGCTGGCACAGCTTCGCCAGCGGACCGACTATCGCGAGCAGAACGCATCCAGCGTGCCCGTTCACAACGGCCAGTCGCACACCGTCACGCGGACCACGCCGCGTTCGTTCGTACGATCGGTCCGCATGCGGCCAGATGTCTGGCCGGGGCACGAGTTGGTCACCGGCCAGATGCAGGAGGGGTTCACGCTGCAGATCAGCCCGCTGATGTCGCTGGACGGCAATACCATCGACGCCGTCATCAAGTGTGAAGTGGATCAAATCGAGAAACTGGTCCCGGTCAACGTCGATGTCCCTTCGGTCACCGGCGGCGCGCAGCGCGTCCAGGTCCAGGTCCCGCAGGTCATCAGCTGGCGGTTGCACGAGCGCTTCCGCTGGCCGGTGAACCAGGTTCTGATCCTCGGTTGTGGCGTCGTCGCCTCGCCCACCCAAGAGCGGATGGGGCCGCTGGGGCTGCCGCTTCCGCCATTGCCGTTCACGTCCGGCGGCCGCGCCGACGCGCTGCTGATGGTCGAAACCAGCGGCAAGGCCAGCCAAGTCCTGTTGGAAGCTCGGCAGGATTTCCGCGCCGGTCCGCCGACCACCAACGGCCGATATTGAACGGCCGAGGCTATCCTTGCGGACCGCTGGGCTTCATCTTCATCATCTCCGGCGGAACGACAATGTCGCTGGGGTCCGTCGAAGTCTTGAAGTTCGGATCCGCTTCGGGTTGCTTCTCGCCGCTGCAACCGCCAAACAGGACTGAAAGCGAACAAAACAACAGGCACGCAATAACTCGATACATCGTCTTACTTCCTTCCAAGTGACGTGAACTACCAGTACGAGAAACGCCGGCGCCGGCCATTCCAGCCGTTGCCGACGGGAACAGTCCGGGACGTCGTTCGACACGGGGCGAAACCTTACCTTAGGACACTTTCGAGTGCCTGACCGTCCTTCATGGCATTCAGCTTGCACCAAGTTTCGTAGGTAACATCAGTGCTCAGACTGTGCACCGAGCCGTCCGCCATGACGATCTGTTCGACTCCTGGATGGATGCTGCCCGTAGACGGCCACTCCGTGTTGAGGCCCCATGCGAGGATGTAACTGGGCATGTAAGCGTGCGGACCAGCCCTGAACCACTGCCAACCCGGCGGATCGATACCGCTGTCGTCCGGAAAATTGTACCATCCCGCCTCACAGCACGTCCCGGCGATCCCGGTAAAGACAAAGGCGGAGCGGAAAACGGCCTCCCCCGTTGCCAGCCGTCTGACGCCGGTTCCGTTTTTCCACCAGCCGTCGGCAAGCGGTTTGTATCCAGTGGAATTGCTCTCCGCGACCACGATGGTCATGGACGTTCCATCGGTGATTCCAGCCATTCTTGTCGATTGGCCACCGGCGAATACGCCTTGAAAATCGGCTCCCGGTGCGAACGGATAATTTGGGACCGCTGGGCCCGGCCACCAGTGATATCCCTCAGCGGCGATGTAATTCGTGACGGCACACCCATGTGTCTGAGACGGATTCTCTGCTCCAAAACCGTCGTCCGAAGGACAGATTAAGGTTGCGAGCACCGTACCGCGAATCGGCTGGTCCCAGACTCGCAGCATTTTGTCGACGGAATCATACAGCGCCTGCTGCTCCATGAATGGGAGAATCATCAGGCACCATGTATGGTGATAGGCCGGCGACCCGATGATTTGTGGCGGATTTAGGCCGGGAGACTTTCCGAAAACACCCACGGGTGGGAACCGCTGGTACGTATCGTGGTAGTTTTGCAGGGCAATGCCAATCTGCTTCAGATTATTGCTGCAGCTGTTTCTTCGTGCGGCCTCGCGGGCGGCCTGAATGGCCGGAAGCAACAAAGCCACCAAGATCCCAATGATGGCAATGACCACCAATAACTCCACCAAAGTGAAACCGGTTCGCAAGGATTTGCGACACATGACAACACCTTTCAGAAAAAGGAAGAGAGATAAACGTCATAACTCAGAACTGAGCCGTTTCCAGGATTTAGCGTAACGAATCGAAAGTCTATGTCAACTAAAAGGGGGAAAATCTCGGAATCGCGTTTCCGCCGAAAATGGAACCAATTGGGAAACACGCCCACCAAAAGGCGGAGCGATCGCGAAAAGCAAGGCTGTTTGTCATAAAACCGCTGGGGTGCTTGGCGAAATCCGCGAATCGCAGTAGGCTAGCTAGAGGGCAACGAGCGTGGGAAAGCCAAAACCGGTCAGGCGGTACCTGTATTCCTTAATTGGCAATTTGCGGTAATAATAGCAGCAAGTCAGCTGTTTTTAGAGTCTTGAGCGAAGGGTGCAGACACCAATGGCCGAAAACGTTACCAAGGAAAGCAAAAGCCCCGAAGATGGGGAAAGAACGAAGCGAATTCTGCTGGTCGACGATGATATGGAGATCATCGAGGCGATGCGATATGCGCTGGAAGCCAAAGGATATGAAATCCTGGTGGCTCGCGATGGCAACCAGGGCTTGGCGATGGCGGAACGCGAAGACCCGGATCTGGTGATCCTCGATATGATGATGCCCAAGAGGAGCGGTTTTCTTGTGCTGGAGCGTCTCCGGCGCACGCGCCCCGTGCCGTTGCGGATCATCATGGTCACGGCCAACGAGGGCAGCCGCCACAAAGCCTACGCCGAAATGCTAGGCGTTGACGACTACATTCGCAAGCCGTTCGCGATGGATCGGCTGTTGGACAGTGTCAATCGGTTGTTGTCGTAGCGGCCGGCGTCAGCGGCTGCTGGGCAGCCGCGTTCTATCTCCGGGCCTGGCCATCGATCCCGCCTACCAAGGCCCGCGTACGTAATAGACGCCGAACTGGTCGGTGTGACTGGGCCAGCGGGGCGTCGGTTGCAACGGCAGGCTCGGTCCGGGCATCGCCATCCCGCCGGCGCTGGGCGCGCTGGGGTAAGGACGCTCGAATTGATGGTAGATTGGCGACATCATGGTCTGGGACACTCCCCAGCCCATCCGTGTTTGCATCCGAGCCGTTGGGGGAACGATCAAGGCCACGGGGGCTCCCCACCCAGTGTGGGAGTAACCGCCATGCCACGACTGGGTCATTGCCCGCTGCGAGGCGATCCAATCGGCTCGCGCCCAGGGATCGACGAGCGGTTGGCCGCTATGCACCGCCGACCCCAATCGGGCGAAACCTCCTTGCGTACCGCTGCAGCCGCGCGATCTGCCGATCAACGCGCGAGGGCGGCCACCGGACGTGCAAGCGCAAGCATCCTGGGGATTGCAACCGCTGTCACAGGATTGATACGAATCGAGCGCAGCTTCTTGGGCGTCGCCGGGCGATTCCGGAACGGCCTGAAGATGGCCGGGTTGGGCGTCGACGCGGTGCAGGCCATCCTGACACGAAGCGTTCGGCGCCAAGACGGCAAGAGACACGACAGCACCTGCCAGAAAGGCGGCCTGAATCGAGATTTTCATAGGTGGGTTCCTGGAAAAGGTGGGGGATTCCTCAACATCAAAGCCCGGCTTATCGGGGCAGGCGAATCGTCTGATGAATGCTCTTGGCCGTCGCCGTGACCGGGTTAGAGTACCAGGCGACCTTGGTGCGCGTCATCCCGCGACCGTCGTCGTACCATTGCCGGTATGTCCGATAGTGGGGATACAGCATTTCGTGGGGCATCAGCGGCTGGTAGGTGTAATACGTATGCCCCACCAACGGCGGAATCGGGCGGGGTGCGATGTACATCGCGGCGGGGGCCCCGCCACAGGTGTTGGGCACATAGAAGTTATAGAACAGATCGGGACGGCCATATTCCCAGGCACGGCAGCCATAATCGGCGGCCGAGGCGGGCATGCCGTACTCTACGGCCCCGTGATTCAACGTCTGCGGTTCGGGCGTGATATCGGCCTGTTCGGCGGCCCGCAAACCGTGGGTGACGGTACACATCAGTCCGATCGTCCAGGCTGCCAGCAGGGTTCGGATACGTGTGGTTGTCATGAATATCTCCTCCTGGTTGGGGTCGTGGAAATCGGGAGCATCTCGCCCTGGCGTGGGGGCTGCCCTGGCGACGGTCGAGGGCTGGGCTGCGGGTATGGAGGGCTCGGGGCCAGCGGCGAGACGATCCCAATGAAAGCTACAGGTTTTACTCGGATCGGTCTGCGGATGAGGATCAATCTTTGTTTACCGGCTGGAACAATTACCCGTAATCATCGGTTTTCACGGGATGAAACGGGTGTGACAGCGGCCTGGTTGTCGTTATAATCCGCATTGTCAGAAGAACCCGAACCGACCGCTGCCTCGACGGCCAAGCATCATTTGCCCCCGCGGTAAAGGAGTGCCTCCTTTGTCCACCACGTTGATCGTTCCTGAACACGAAACCGACGCTGATTCTGAAGCTGTGAACGATGTTTCCGGCAACGGCCAGACCCGCCGCCGTGCGACCGCCGAAGGAATGGCGGCGAAACAGCGCGATATCTCGGTCAGCGAGTTTTTCGCCAAGAACCGGCACCTGCTGGGTTTCGACAACCCGCGCAAAGCCCTGCTGACCGCCGTCAAAGAAGCCGTGGATAATTCGCTGGACGCTTGCGAAGAGGGCGGGATTCTTCCCGAGATCTGGGTCCACATCGAACAGACGGGGGAAAACCGCTTTAAGCTCGGTGTCCAGGACAACGGCCCCGGGATCGTCAAGAAGCAGATCCCGCTGATCTTCGGCAAGCTGCTGTACGGATCCAAGTTCCACCGCTTGCGGATGAGTCGCGGCCAGCAGGGGATCGGCATCAGCGCGGCGGGCATGTACGGGATGCTGACGACCGGCAAGCCGGTGAAAATCATCTCGAAAATCTCGCTCCGCAAGCCGGCCCACTACTACGAAATCCAGATCGACACCAAGAAAAACCACCCGGAAATCCTCAACGGCAAAGGCGAGGGCGTGGACATCCCGCCCAACGATGCCGGCCGCGCGTATATCGAGCGGCATGGCATCGAGTGGGTTGCCGACTACGATCCGGAGGGCGACCATCCGCCGCAGTCCGTCAAGAGCGGCACGCGGGTGACCATCGAAATGGAGGCCAAGTATCAACGTGGCCGGGGCAGCGTCGACGATTACCTCGAACAGACGGTGATTGCCAATCCGCACGTCACGTTGCACTACGTCGATCCCGAGGGCAACCAAAAGATTTACCGCCGCTCGACGACCCAGTTACCCGACGAGCCGAAGGAGATCAAGCCGCACCCGTACGGTGTCGAAATGGGGCGCTTGGTCACGATGCTCAAGGACACCAAGGCGCCCACGTTGTCCCAGTTCTTGTCGAGTTCGTTTTCGCGGGTCAGTCCGGCCGTGGCGCGGCGGATTTGTGACGAGGCCAAGATCAGTACGCGAGCTTCGACCAAGCGGATCGGCCGCCAGGAAGTGGACGCCCTGTTCCAGGCAATCCAGCGGACCAAAATCAAGGCCCCGGCGACCGATTGCATCTCGCCCATCGGCGAGGATCTGTTGCTGAAAGGACTTCGGCACGTCGTGCCCGGCCAGTTCTATTGCGCGGCGACGCGGCCGCCGTCGGTCTATCGCGGCAACCCGTTCCAGATCGAAGTGGCCTTGGCCTACGGCGGGGCCAATCACGTGCATAAGGTCTCGCTGGAATTGCTGACCGAACTGCTGCACGAAAGCGACGCTCGAACGCTCCGCCAGTTCATCGTCAATACGTTCGACGGACTGGGGGGCGATGCGGCGGACCGCATCCTGCGGACGGCCAAGTTCGGCACGCGGCAATCGCCGGGCAAGCTGAAACCGGCCGATATCAAACGCTTGCACGAAGGCATGCAGAACGTGAATTTGTCCGAAGGCCAGACGATGCAGGTGCTCCGCTATGCCAACCGGGTGCCGCTCCAGTTCAAACAGCGGGATTGCGCGATTACCGAGTCGGTCCTGACGATGAATTGGCGACCCTACGGCTTGTCGCAGTCGCGCGGGGCATTGCCCACCGGCCCCGTCACGGTGATGGTCCACATGGCCAGCGTCTGGGTGCCTTTTACGAGCGAATCCAAGGAAGCCATTGCCGGCTATCCGGAGATCCAGAAGGAACTGCGGTTGGGCCTGCAGACCGTCGGCCGCAAGCTGGGCATGTACCTCCGCCGCCGCAACCGCGTCAAACAGGAGGGCGAGCGGCGCTCGATCTTCCTGCGTTATCTGGGCGAAGTGGCTTCGGCGGTGAGCGCGATCAACGGCACGCCGAGGGACCGGTTGTTCGAACAATTGCTCAAAGTGGCCAAGCGCAAGACCTCCGAAGCCGATGTGCAGTTGGACGACCGCGGCAAGGTTGTCGACGACGAGAACGATTTCGGAGACAATGTATTGATCGTGGAGCCGGAGTCCGTGGACGCCGACGAGTTGTTGGCGCTGGTGGCCAGCAGGAGAAACACGCCGCCGCCCCGGGAGGATGTCACGCCGGAGGACGCCGCCGTGTAGGGCCTTGTTTGAGGTTGTCTCTGGTTCTCCGACGCAGTGGGGGAACCAGGGGCAGCCCCACCTAGACGCGTCACACCGTGACGCGAGCTTTCTTTGGAGTTAACGAACATGGACCGTCGTTCACTTCTGGGCGTCATGCTGTTGATCTTCCTCGCCGGCTGCGGCCAAAGGGCGGCGCCATCGAGAGTGGAGAGAGCGTCGGGTTCTCGCGACACGAAGGCCGAGGATTCCGAGGTTCTGCCCGGCAGCCAAACCGAGCCGGCAGCAGCGCTGCCCGACCTGCCGAAGCGGGCTTTCGATTGGCACGCGGGGTCGAAGTCCCAGTACCAGATCCCCGACAAGATCGTGGCCGAAGAACTGCCGCAGATGATCGACGAGCCGGTCCCTGGACTGCCCGACATGGTGCCACCCACCGCGGAGCCGCAGACTCCCGTGCCGCTGCCTGCCGAGCCGCTGCCCCCGTTACCGCTGACGGGGCCCGACACGAGATCCCCTTCGAGCGGCGGTGCGTCGCGGTTGCCGCCGGTGATCGACAAAGGATTCACGCGTGTCCGCGTCTACTACGGTACCGATCGCCGTCGCGGCGGCGACACGCCCAACGAGTTCTACAGCGACCAGCGGCGGCCGGAGGGCGGCAAATCCGCGTTGGAACTTGGGCATTGCGACGTCAGCATCCCCTACAAACACGCCCCTGGCGAGATCGAACGGCCTTCGGTGTGGAGACTCGAATTCCGTGAGCTTCCTGCCAAGCACGTCATGCTGCTGGACGTCCAGCCGCTGGCTCGTTCGCAATGGCAGAAAGACGTGCGGGAAAGTGTCAACGCATCGGCGGACCGGGCGGCCATGGTTTTCGTTCACGGCTTCAACGTCGATTTTGCCTCCGCTGCGCGGCGCACGGCCCAGATGAAATACGACCTGGGGTTCCCGGGCGCGGCCATCTTGTACAGTTGGCCGGCGCCCAGCAATTACGTCGAGTGCGAAGGCAACGCGGTTTGGACCCTGCCGCATCTGATGGAATTCTTGACCGAACACGTCCAGAAGTCGGGCGCTACGAGCATTCACTTGATCGCTCACAGCATGGGCACCCGCGTCTTGACCACGGCGCTGAAAGAACTTGCCGCGTCCCCCGCCGCCACGCAGGTTCGCTACAACCAGATTGTCTTGGCCGCCCCGGATATCGACGCGGCCGTGTTCAAACGGCAGATCGCGCCGCGGATCGTCACGGCGGCGGACCGGATCTCGATCTATTCGTCCTCCAAGGACTTGGCGCTGGTCGCTTCGAAAAAAGTCCATCGCTACACCCGTCTGGGCGAGGGAGGCGAATCCTTGACGACGTTCCCCGAATGGCCCCAAATCGAAGTCCTGGACGCCAGCAACGTGGACGAGAGCCTGCTGGGGCATTCCTATTACGGCGACAGCCCGACGATCCTGCGCGACGTGCGCGGCGTATTGGACGGCATCGGCGCAACGGCTCGCGGGCTGCGGGCGCAAGCCAATTACTACCTGTTTCACACGAAACGCACGCTGCTGTCCGACCGGCCGAAGTAGACTCCAACGGCCTTTTGTTGTGACCCAAGATCGCGTAGAGTTGTTACGCACCAACCAACCCCCAGACAAGGAGCACCGTTTGATGACTTTCCGACAGCGACTGAGTCGCCGCCGCTTTCTCCAGCGCGCGGCTGCCGCCGGGGCGATCCTCGGCTTTCCGGCCATCATTCCGGCCGCGGCCCGCGGCGCGGACGGGCGTCCGGCCCCCAGCAATCGGATCACCGTCGGCGCGATCGGCGTGGGCGGCCAAGGCAACGGCAACTTGGGCGGCTTCCTGGGTGATCCGCGTTGCCAGGTGGTGGCCGTGAACGACGTGGACCAGAACAACCGGGAACGCACCCAGCGGCGCGTCAACGACGTCTATAGCAACCAGGACTGTGCGGCGTATGCGGATTTTCGCGACCTGGTCACACGCGACGATATCGACGCCATCTCGCTGGCCACGCCCGATCACTGGCACGCCATCCCGGCCGTCATGGCGGCCCAGAATGGCAAGGATATCTACGGCGAAAAGCCGTTCAGCCACGATTTGCGCGAAGGCCGGGCGATGGTCGACGCGGTACGCCAATACGGCCGGATCTGGCAGACCGGCTCGTGGCAGCGCTCGACTGGCGATTTCCGCGCCGCCTGTGAATTGGTGCGCAACGGCCGCATCGGAAAAGTGCATACGGTCGAGGTGGGTTTGCCCACCGGCGGCGGCGGCGGCCATGCGCCGTTCACGGACCCGCCGCCGCATCTGGACTACGATTTCTGGTGCGGCCCGGCGCCCTGGGCGCCCTACTCGGCGGACCGCACCCACTGGAACTGGCGCTGGCAAATGGACTTTGGCGGCGGCCAACTGATGGATTGGATCGGACACCACGGCGATATCGCCCAGTGGGGCCTGGGCGCCGACGACACCGGCCCCGTCGAATTCAATCCGATTTCTGCGGACTTTCCGGAAACCGGCATCTTCGACGCCGCCACGCGGTATCGCATCGAATGCACGTATGCCAACGGCGTGAAGCTGATCGTCCAGAACGCCGAAGGCCCGCACCGCATGGGCGCGAAATGGATCGGTACCGACGGTTGGGTGTGGGTCGACCGGGGCGGCTTTGACACCGAGCCCAAGAGCCTGATGCGGGAGAAAATCGGCTCGGACGAAATCAATCTGTACCGCTCGACCAACCACATCGGCAACTTTGTCGATTGCATCCTCTCCCGCCGGCCGACGATCACGCCCGCCGAGGTGGCTCACCGTTCGGCCAGCGTCGGACATCTGTGCGTGATCGCCATCGCGCTGGGCCGCAAGATCCGTTGGAACCCAGACACCGAAGAAATCCTCGACGATCCGGCCGCCAGCGCGATGCTCGGCCGGGCCAAACGGGAACCGTGGTGCATGGCGTAGGGAGCGGGGCCGGGATTTCGGATTTGAAAAGGATAACCCGCTCAGACATTTTTTCCTTCGCATGTTGTCGGGGCCTTGTTTCCGCAGGCACCGTAATTGTCAGACCAAACTGGAGTAACCCGCATGAAATACAGATCTCATCGTCTTGTTGTTGTCTTGATCCTTCTGCCGGCATGGGCTGCCGTGCAAGCCCAAGAGCTTCCGGCGGATCCGTACCAGGCGCTGGCGAAATGGGAATTCGGCCACAGCCGTCAACCGCTGGCGCAGATCGACGAGCAGATCCGCAAATCCGCCCCGGTGGGCTACAAGTCGATCGAGGCCAGGTTGCTGGACGTGCTCAAGTCCGAGGGGACGTCCAAGGATGCCAAGCGTTACATCTGCCGCGCGCTGGCCGTGGTCGGTTCGGCCGACTGTGTGCCTGCGGTGGCGGAACTGCTCGGCGATGCGGATCTGTCGCATCCGGCGCGGATGGCCCTGGAGCCGCTAGCGCATCCGGCGGCGGCCGCCGCGCTGCGGGACGCTCTGCCGAAACTGAAAGGCGATCTGCTGTTGGGCGTCATTTCGTCCGTCGCCGCGCGGCGCGATGGGCAAGCCGTCGAGGCGCTGGGCGGTTTGGTCGGCGACAGCGACGCCACGATCGCCGCCGGAGCGATGACCGCGCTGGGCGAGATCGGAACGGAGGAAGCGGGTCGCGCGTTGAAAGCGATTCAACCTCCGGCCGCGTTGGCACGAACGCACGCCCGCGCCGGCATCGCGGCGGCCAACCACTTGGCGCTGGCCGGCAAGCGGGAGGCGGCAGCCGGCATGTACCAGTCGCTGATGCAGCCGCAGCAGCCGTCGGCGATTCGGGTCGCGGCCTTGAAAGGTTTGCTCGAGACGCTGCCGTCAGCGGAAGCGGTCCAGCGGTTCGTGGAAGTGATCCAGGCCGACGACGCGACCTTGCGGACGGCTGCCCTGGCCGCGTATGGGAGCAGTCCAGCAGGTTCGCTCAAAGACGCCGTGGCGGCTGAATTGCCGTCCATGACAGCGGCCGGCCAGTTGGTGTTGCTGGGCAGCCTGGCGGGCGAAGCCGACGTGGCCGCACGATCGGCCGTGCTGCGAGTTGTCGAGGCGGCGGCCGAGGTCGAGGTCCGGGTGGCCGCGCTGGAGTGTCTGGCACTGCACGGCGAAGCGGCCGACGTGGCGCTGGTTGTCAAGCTGGCCCAATCCGAGCCGGCGGCGGTGGCGGAAGCCGCCCGCCGCGTGCTGCCGCGAATGAGCAAGCCGGGCGTCAACGAAGCGTTGGTGGGGATGATCGAGTCCGGCCAGGCGGGCGATCGAGCGATCGTGCTGGCCGCCCTGGCCGCCCGCCGCGTCGAATCCGTGTTGCCGACGCTGGCCCGCCTGGTCGGCGGCGCGGATGCCGCCTTGGCCACCGAAGCGGTCCGGGCGTTGGCCACGCTGGGCACCGGCGAGCAACTGGGGCCGTTGGCCGCCGTACTGATCCGCACCGACAACGCCGAGTTGCGGGGGGCGGCTGCGGAGGCTGTGCGGTCGATCTGTTCTCGCGCCGAAGACAAGCTGGCGGCGGCCAAACCGCTGCTGGCCGCGTTGAGCCAAGCGTCGACGCCGGAGGCTCGCATCGTGATGCTGCAGCAGTTGGTCTACACCCGCGGCGACGAGGCGCTGAATGCGGTTCGCCGCGCCACGCAGGACGCAGATGCCCAAGTCGCGGAGGCCGCCATCCGGGCGCTGATCGCTTGGCCCGAAGCGTCTGCGGCGGCCAGCTTGATCGAACTGGCCAAGACCACGGACAAGGCCAGTTTCGCCGTCCTCGCTCTGCGAGACGGCTGCCTGCGGTTGGCCAACCAAAAGGATCTGCCGTTGGCCCAGCGGCTGAAGATTTACCGCAGCGTGCTGGAGGTGGCCAAGCGGCCGGAAGAAAAGCGGCAGGCGATCGCCGGTCTGGCGGATCTGCCGGCCCTGGACGCGCTGGAATTGCTGCAAGCCTCCGCACGGGATGCCGAATTGACCAACGACGCCACGGCGGCCATTCTCCGACTGGCTCGGCAATTGGGCGCCGTCTACAACCGGCAGGCGCTGGCCGCGCTGGAGGAAATCAAATCGCAGGCGGCCAGCGACGAGGTCAAACGTCAGGCCGAAGCGGCGATCAAGGCCGTGCAGAACGTCGGCCAGTCGCCCGAGGGGTTTGTCGTTGCTTGGCTGCTGTCGGGGCCGTATACCCAGTCCGGAAAGAGCGCGCCGGAGCTGTTCGACGTCGCCTTTGCGCCCGAAGAATCCGACGGCGAAGCCGAATGGCGTCCGGTCGCCGTGCCTCCCGGCGGCAAAGCGGGGCTGGTGGAAATGGACAAGATCTTCGGCGGCAACGACCGCGTGGCGTACCTGAAGACGCAGTTGGCAGCCGACAGCGCGCTGGACGCGGTGCTGGAGCTGGGTAGTGACGACGGCATCAAGGTCTGGTTGAACGGTCAAGTCGTCCATGCCAACAACGCCGTTCGTGCTTGCACGCCGGGGCAGGACAAGGTCAAGGTCAAGCTGAAGCAGGGCGCCAACACGCTGCTGATCAAGGTCACCCAGGGCGGCGGCGAGTGGTCTGCCTGTTGCCGCGTCGTGGCCCCGGACGGCAACCCGCTGGACGGCGTCACCGTGGCGCCGCAAGGCCCGTAGTCCGGGGCTGGCAAGCACCGCAGCGGTTTTCATCAGGTGACTTGCGTACTCCGCCCACGCCAATCATCATGATGCATGGAGAACCTGCCATGCAAGAGCCGTACAGATATCCTTGGCTGCTGACCGATTTCGACCGCTACCTGTTGAACCAGGGACAACATTGGCGGATGTACCACAAGTTGGGCGCGCAATTGCGGAAGATCGACGACCAGAAGGGCGTCAATTTTGCCGTTTGGGCTCCCAATGCGACCGAGGTCAGCGTCGTGGGGGACTTTAACGGCTGGGACGGTCGGCGTCATTCGATGTTCAAGCACATTCCCAGCGGTTTCTGGGAGCTGTTTGTGCCCGGCTTGGGCGAGGGCGAGAAGTACAAGTACCAAGTGCATCATGATGGGCAGGTCTTCGAAAAATCAGATCCCTTGGGGTTTGCCGCCGAATGCCCGCCCAAGACGGCCAGTATCGTCACCAATCTGGACAGCTATCGGTGGCACGATTCCGAGTGGATGGTGCGGCGGCCGCAGGTCAACTGGCTGGAGCAGCCGTTGTCGTTCTACGAAGTCCACCTGGGCAGTTGGCGGCGGCCCGTCAAAGCCTCTGCCCAGTGGCTCAGCTACCGCGATTTGGCCCATCAGCTGGTGGACTACTGTCGCCAGATGGGCTTTACGCACGTCGAGTTGTTGCCGGTCAGCGAGCATCCTTACACGGGCAGCTGGGGTTACCAGACGGTCGGCTATTTCGCGGCCACGGCCCGCCACGGTTCGCCTCACGACTTGATGTACTTCGTCGATCTGTGCCACCAAAACGGCATCGGGGTCATCTTGGATTGGGTGCCGGCCCATTTTCCCCGCGACGGACACGGCTTGGCCCTGTTCGACGGTACGGCGCTGTACGAGCACGCCGACCCGCGGCAAGGCGAACACCGCGACTGGGGCACGAAGATCTTCAATTACGGGCGGCACGAAGTCAGCAATTTTCTGATCGCCAACGCTTTGTTCTGGATGGACAAGTACCACATCGACGGACTGCGGGTCGACGCGGTCGCCTCGCTGCTGTACCTGGACTACAGCCGGCCCGAAGGCGAATGGATTCCGAACGAATTCGGCGGCCGCGAGAACCTGGCGGCGATCGAATTCCTCAAGGAGTTCAACAAGCAGTCCCACGTCCAGTTCCCCGGCGTGCTGACGATTGCCGAGGAGTCCACCTCGTGGCCCAGCGTCTCGCGGCCCACGTACGTGGGCGGATTGGGTTTCAGCCTGAAATGGAACATGGGCTGGATGAACGACACGCGGCGCTACATGCAGCTGGATCCCATCCACCGCAGCTATCATCACAACGATATCACGTTCAGCCTGCTGTACGCCTTTCACGAGAATTTTGTCCTGCCGTTGTCGCATGACGAAGTCGTGCATGGAAAGCGGTCGCTGCTGGATCAGATGCCCGGCGACTGGTGGCAAAAGTTTGCCAACCTGCGGCTGCTGTATAGTTACATGTGGACGCATCCCGGCAAGAAGCTGGTGTTCATGGGCGGCGAGTGGGGCCAGTGGCACGAGTGGGACTGTGACGGCGACCTGCAGTGGGATTTGCTCCGTCTGCCGACGCACCAGGGCGTCCAGAAATGTTTGGCGGACTTGAACCACCTGCTGCAAACGGAACGCTCGCTGCACGAGTTGGATTTCCACGGACGAGGCTTTGAGTGGATCGATTGCCACGATCACCTGCAGAGCACGTTGGCTTACTTGCGCCGCGCGAAGGACCCGCAAGATTTCACGGTCGTGGGCTGCAATTTCACGCCGGTGCCTCTGCGAAAGCATCGCATCGGCGTGCCGGACGCCGGTTGGTATGCGGAGATCTTCAACAGCGATTCGGCGTACTACGGCGGCACCAACATCGGCAATTTCCCCGGCTGCCAGGCCGAACCGACCGAATGCCACGGACGGCCGTTCTCGATCCAAGTGTCCCTGCCCCCGCTGGCCGCGGTGATCCTCAAGCCGCAACAGGCGTGAGGCCGGCTGGACCGTCTGATCTGTGCGCAGTACCCTTCTGGCCATGCCGGCAAGCTACAAATCCTCGCCCAACTCGGCAAACCACCGGTCCAGTTCCCGCTCGTACCGTTCCATCCCGCTGCGCCGCGACATGCGGAGCTGATCGGTTTCCACGCCACTGTCCAACGTCAATTCCGCGAACAAATCGGTTGCGTCCCATCGCGACGCCGTCTGCCCTCGCGGTTCCGTGGCAGCGGAATGCACGCTCGACAAGGGACCAGCGCTGCTGGATAGGAGCGAGCGCGGCGGGGATGAGGCTGGGGGAAGATTAAGTGAAAGATCAGGTGAAAGATTAAGGGGATCGAGGCTGCGGGCGATGCGCGATGGGCTTGGACTCAGCACCGGCGCCATCAGGTCGCCTTCGTGATCGCTGTGGTCGTAGCCCAGCAGATGCCCCAACTCGTGCATCACCACGGTCAATAGATCGATACCGTCCGTTGTCCGCCGTCCGTTGTCCGTTGTCCGGAAGCTGTCACCACGAACCACGGACCACTGGCCACTGACCACTGACAAATGCCCCGTGACCACTGACCATCCCAACCTGGCCGCATCATCGTCGATGTGGATCGAGTTGGTGGCCACATCGGCCAGGCCCAGATAGGCGCCGCCAAGATCGGCGACGCGGTAGCGGACGTTTTCCAGAGTCGCTGCCTGGTCCGGTGTCAGGCCGGTGGCCAGCCAGCGCGCGGCGGCTTCGGCTACCACGGGTGCGAGGTCCGCCGTGGTGATCGACGCGGCGCCGCAGTCCAACGGATCGCCGACGGCCAATAGTGGCATGTCGCTGGGCAGCCGACCCGCCGAGATCTCGATCCCCGAAACCACGAAATTGCCGTCCTGGCCGCCGAAATCCTGGAAGCGAATGTCCAGCACGCCGTCGGAGACGGTGACCGTAAACGTCTGAATGTCCGTGGTTCCCGCCGGGATGTTGGTGATTGTGTACTGGAGGTTTCCTTCGGCGTACACCCGGAAGTTGTCGACGATGTACGTACTGACGCCGTAGTATTTCGGATTGGCGTGATAGACCCGCACGCTGTACGTACCGTTGGGCAGATCCACCCGGAACGTGGCGTCCTTGGCATAGTTCAAGTCCGTCCGCAGCGCGCTCATGTTGGGGTCTTGGCGGTTGGCCCCCGCCACCCGCGTCGTCCAGCCGTAGCCGCGCAGGGCGGTGTACGTGGTCTGCGGGATCACGGGCAGAAAGTCCGGCTGGACCGGACTGCCGGAGATGCCGAAATCGAACCGCAACGGAGCCGTGTCGTCCGCGCCCGGCGCGGTGTAGGTCTCGATCAGCGTCCCGTGCCATTGGCCGGAAAGCTCCGAGCCCCGAATCGTCCAGTCCTCCGTTTCCGCCGGCGTGGTCAGCGTGGCCGGACGCAGCAGCGAAAATGCAAATGCCCCGTTCTCGTCGGCGGTCAACTGGGTGCCGAACAAGGTGACGTCCCCGTCGGGCGTGACGCGTGCGTACTGCAGGGGCGTTCCCGCCGACGCGGTGACCGTCAGCTTGCCGAACGGCGGCGCCCCCGTGCCTAGGTAGTGATCGACGGTCATGCCGTCGGCGGGCAGCGGATCGGCCCCCGCGACGGCTCGGAAAATGGTCCGCCGCCCCACCGCCTCGACCGGCCGGATGTCCAGCCCCAGGATCACCGCCGTCGGGTCGCTGCCGCCCAAGTCCTGCATTCGGATATACAGCTTGCCCAGGTCGCCGCTGACCGGCCCAATCACGTCCGTCGTGAACGGGATCCAACGGTAGAATCCCGTGCCATTGGTGTTCGCGACGCCGCCGCCCCAGATGACGTTCGTGGCGCTGTTGTCGATCGCCCCGGCACCCCACGTGTCGATGACTTGCGAGGCGCCCGCATACCCCGAACCGGAGACGGTGAACTGTTGCTGATCATGGTTCCAGGTGACATCGCCGGTCAAGATCGTGACTTGATAGGCTTGGCCCGCCACCACGTCCACTTCGAACGTCAGCGAGTTGCCGTCCCGATCCGTCGAATGGCCGTCGTATTTCAGTCTCTCTTCCTCCGTCGCGTACGGCGGCAGGACGGGCCAGGTCCGCTCGAAGTACCGCGGCGGCAGCGTCTGCCAGCCGTACGCGTTCCCCGGCCCCTTGAGCAGCTGCGGCGAGATGCCGACGTAGTGTTCCGTCGTGTAGCCGTTGTAGCCGTTGAGATCGAAGCGGCCGGCCGAGGTCAGCACCACGTCGTTGTTCTGCTCCCACGCGTAGTAGGAGATGTTCAATTGGTAGCCGCCCCAGTAGATGAAGTGCCCCTCCGGCCGGTCCTGGAACCGCGTGTCGATCTGCTCGCTGGCGTCGTTGTCGATGATCCGGAAGGCGGCCCCCAAGGGGATCACGAAACCGTCCAGCAATTCGAGCGTCGGTCCGCCGACGGCTGTATAGTCCGCCGTCAGGTCCACCGTGCCGTTGACCCGCAACTGGTCGTACTGCGTGGCGGCCACCAGGCCTTGCAGCTGGACCTCGTAGACCGCGCCGGCTGCGAGCGTCACGTCGCCGTTGACGGTCAATAAACCCGGCTGGGAGTAAGCGGTCGTCAGATCGACTTCGCCCGGCGACAAGAACCCGCCGCTGCTGACCAGCACGTCCCGCCCGCCTGCCGCGGTTCCGATCGTGCCTGTCCCGCCCAACGTGGCTCCGGCATGGACGGTAATCAGCGCCGTATCGGCCGTCAACGTGCCGTTGACCAGCAGTTTTCCTTCATAAACGTTGGTCGTCCCGGCATAGGCATGGGCGCGGCCGTTCAGCCGCAACACGCCCGGACCGTTCTTGATTACGTCGCCCGCCGAGACAATGTTGCCACTGGCGCTGCCCGGTGTTGCGCCGATCCAGCCGTCGTAGTCGGTCAAGCGGAAACTGACGGTGCCCGTTCCGGCGACGAGATTGCCGATTAACTGAATCGTCCCATCGTTGTTGGACCCCAACGAACTGAGGTTGGCGTCGGCCGTGATGTCGATCGGGCCGCCGCCGCTGGTGATCACGCCCGCGACCGCGCTGCGGACATCGTGATCGCCGCGGATCGTGATCGGGCCGCCGCTGCTGGTCACCACCTGATTGAGAATCACGTCTCCCCGCGGCGCCGTTTCATCAGCCGGGTTGACCAGGTTCGCCGTCAACCGGATCGCGCCCGTCGCGTTATTCGGATTGGTCACCCGCACGCCGGCCCCACCGGCTGCGGCGCCCAGCAGGCGGAGGTTCCCCCGTTGCACCGAGAGGTCGATATGGCCCGAGTTGCCGGTCTGCACCACTTGCAGCACGTCCAGATTGCGTCCCGCCGCGACCTCGTTGATCACGATATCGCCGCTGGTCGTATTGACTGCGGCCAGGCTGGTAATCTGCGTCTGGATATCGTTCGCGCCGCCGCCGCTGCCGATCCCCGAGCCGGCGCGAAGCGTCGCCACGTTGGCGAACAAATTCGGCGTTTCGCCTGCCAGGTTGTCAACGATCGCTCCCGTCCCATCGGCCAGGCCAAAATCATCATCGTCGGCACTGAGGACCACATTGCCCGTGGTCGTCGCCACGCTCAACCAGATGTGCCGCGTGGCTTCGATCTGGATGGTCCCTGTGTCGGCTTGCAGCATCCGGCCGCTGGCCATCACCACGTCCCCGTCTACGTTTCCGCCTTGGTTGCTGCCCGGGTTGTAGTCTTCGCCCGCGCTCAGATGTACGCTGCCCGCGCCCACCGCGGAGATCAGGCCGTCATTGAAGAAGATGTCGTCGCCCGCATACAGATAGATGCTGCCGTTGCCTCCTGTAGCCGTGACGTTGGCGTTGACGGTCAAATCGTCGGTATCCGCACTGCCCTCCGCGGCCAGCAGGATGTCCCCGCCGTCGTTGTTCACTACCGGCGTGTTGACCGTTAGCGGACTGGAGGCCACCAGGGTGATGTTGTCCAGCGCCGAGTTGTTGTTCACCGCGTCGGCGATCGTCACGCCGCTCAGATTGCCCACCGTCCCCACGATCAGGTGACCTGCGTTCGCCAACGCGATGTCGCCCGAATCGGTGACCGCGGCCAGCGTCAGCGAGCCACCCGACGCCGCCGTCTCGATCAAGTTCGCATCGTCGCCGATGCCGAGCAGCGCGCGGGCCGCCAAGCCGGCCGCGGTCACGTTCATGGCCCCGTCATTGGCATCGGCAATCGCCCCATGGGCCGCTTGCAAGAAGACCGTCCCGGTGGTCGCCGTCACATCGCCCAAAGCGATCTCGGCGGTGTCCGACACGACTTCAACCGCCGCCCCGCCTGCCGTGGCTCGGACCCCGGCCACCGCGACGGTTCCCCAGGCGCTAACTTGGATCGCCGCCGCAAGATTTCCCGGGTTGTCCCACGCGATGGCTGGCGTCAACTGATTCGCCCCGCCGGATTCCGCGCCGACCAGCGACACCGTGCCGCACTCCGAACGGACGAACACGCCGCCGGTGCTGCTCACCAGCCGGCTGCCGGCCGTCTGTTGGCGGATCGCGGCGGCGGCCCGGATCGTCAGGTCTTCCAGGCCCGCGTTGTCCGCGTCCGCCGCGATCACCACGGCGCTGCCGGCCCCGCCGATGGTCACCGCGCCGCCCGCGTAGTTGGCCCGGCCAATGGTCACCGCCCCGTCGGCCGAGACGTTCCCGTCGATCTGCACCGGTCCCGCCAGATTCGTATTGATCCGCACGTCGCCGCCGACCGCCGTGCCGGTGCCCATCGTGCCGTCCAGGTCGACCAGCGTCGCGGCGTCCAGTTCCACGAAACCGCCCGCCAGCATGTTGCCGGCGGTCTGCCGCAACGTGCCGGCCGTGGCCTGGACGTCGACATTGCCAGTCGTCGGCCCCGCCGACACGTTATCGTTCAGCGTGACGTTGTTCGCGCCCGTGATCGTCGTGTTTCCGGTCTTGCCCGCGACCACGTCCACCGTCACGTTGTCACCGCTCAGGCGGACGTCGGCGCCGATCAGTTGCGTGCCATCCTGGCCGAGCAGGTTTCCCCCGCCAACGGCATCGTTATCCGCGATCATCGTGAGCGTGCCGTGGCCGGTGTTGTCCGAGTCGGCTTCCAACCTGACACCCGCGTAGACCGTAATGTTGTTGCTGGCCGTATGGTAGATGTCCCCCGTGGCCGTCTCGTTGGCGTGGATATGCACGTCCACCGGGTCGATGCTGATGTTGAGGTCCGCCGCCGAGATTGCCGTTAGCATCCCGTTCTGTGTAAACGTTCCCGCCACATCCACTTTGATGGCCGCGGTGTTCGGCGTGCCCAGATGATTCGGGAAGCTATTCGCGCCGGCGGTCACGTTGAGCACCGTGACATTGCCGCTGTCGGCCCGCATGCAGACGCCGCCCAACGTGGCCAGAACCGTCGTGTCGTCGGCTTGGCTGATATTCCCGCCGGTGGACTGCAGGTCGATGTCGCCCGTGTTGCTGGTCAGATTCGCATGGATCTGGGTTAGGCCCGAAGATGTCGTTGTGATATGCCCCGCCACGGTAGCCACCGCGTCGAAGGTCGTTGTGGCGGAGGCGGAGACGGTGAGGGACGAGGGCGGATCGGACGCGCCGATAACGCCGTTGAAGTCCACGTCTCCCGCGCCGTGGGTGGACAGCGCGAGGTTCTGAGCCCCGTTGACGGTGGCGTGGAAGGTGAGCGAACCGTTGTTGGCGGTCGTATTCACGTTCACCGCGGCGCCCGACAACGTCACGCGATCGCTGGCCGCGTTGTTGCCGAACGTGACATCGCGGCCCGCGCTGAGCGTGAGGCCGTCGAGGTGAACACTTCCGTCAAACGTCGTCGCCGTGTCGCCCGCCCCGATCGTCACGTCCTGGTCGAAGCGGACCGTGGCCGCGTCGTCCGTGGCCGCGATCCCGGACGCCGTCCGGACCGTGCCGTAGAACCAAGTGTCGCCTGTCGAATGGACCGTGATCGCCGGGCCGGCCCCGTCGCCGATCGCCGCGCCGCCGCCCACCGCGGCCAGGAAGCTGGCCAAGCCGGTCGCGTTGAGCGTCAAATCATGCCCGCCATCGACCGGGCCGGCGAACCTGACGTTCCCCGCTCCCGCGCCGGCCGCCGAGTTGGTCAGGGTCGCATCTCCTGTTAAGATCACCGGGTTGTTGACCAGAATGTCTCCCGCCGAGGTCGTGACGTTGGCGTTCAGGAGCGTGCCGACACCGTCCGGAGCGCCGCCGCCCGTGCCCAGCGTGATCGTCCCGGCGGCGCTCAATGCGGCGTTGCCCGGCCAGTCGATGCGGATCGCGTCCACGCCGCTCGTGGGCGCTGCCGCGGCGGACAAATCCTTGCCGGAGATCGTGATCCCGCCCGCGGAGATCACTTGGCCGGTGAACGTTCCCCCATGATCGATCCACACGCCGCCCGCGCACGTTCCGCTAAATGCGCTGCCGGCCGCCAAGTGGATGTCCGCGCCGGCGCCGGTGGTCCGGACCGGAGCCCGGATCAGCAGATCTTGAGGCGCCGTCAGCGTGACGGCCCCCGACGAAGTGATCGCACCACCGACCAAGAGATTTGTCGGGGTCAGACTGCCCGCCAGCGAGATGGTCTCGCCGCCCGCGTTCAGCGACCCCGTGGAATTCAGGATCACGCTGCCCGCGAGAAACCAGCCCGCCGCCCGTGCCGATCTGCGTGTTGATCGGGCGGTCGACGATAATCGTGCCATGGGGCGCGGTGATCGTCACCGCCCCGCCCTCCGTCGAACCATTTCCGGTCGTGATCCCGTCGGTGCCCGACACGCTGCCGACCGTGATGTCGTCGGCATCCGTATAACTCAAGGGACCCAGGATCGCGGCCGCCAGGGTGCCCACCCGGGTGTCTTGCGTCAGGGCGAAAGTACCGGTGCCCCGCAGCCGCAAGTCCGCGGCCGCGACGATCGAGCCGGTCTCTTCGGCGACGCCCGCTACGGTCAGGTCCACGGTCCCGACCGGGGCCGTGATATCATCCTCGCCGCCGTCGCCGATCGTCAGCACGCCGCTGCTGCTCAGAATCACCGACGCCGGGCTGCGGATTCCCGCGATGCCGCCGGCCGTCGCGATGGTCAGCGGGCCCGTATTGCTCAGTTCCACGTTGCCGGACACTGTGTTCTCGGCCGCCAGCTTCGCGATCGCCGTCTCCAGGGCGTTTCCGCTGCCGATGCCCGTGGCGGCGGCGATAACCACGGTGCCGTTGGGAGCGACAATGTCCACGTGCGTACCCCCCGCGTCGGTCACGGCCCCGGACGCCGTGCGGATGCTCACGGCCGTCGCGGAGTCGCTGGTGGTCTGTAGGCTGCCCAGGGCGATCGTCCCTCCAGCCGTCACGGCGATGCTTCCGCTGCCACCGTCGATCACCGCCCCGTCGGCCATCAGGATGCTGCCGCCGGCGCTGACCGTTACGGCCCCGCTGTCGGTCCTGAGGATCGCTCCGGAGTCGAGCACGATATCGCCGTCGGCCGTCAACGTGATCGTGCCGCTGCCGCCGGCGTCCAGATCGCCGCTGCCGCCGACGTGGACCGTGTCGGAGGCCACCGCGATACTGCCGGTGCCGGTGTCCAGCGTCCCGTTCAGATTGGCCGTGTCGTCGCCCGTACCGTCGCAGATCGTGAACCCGCCCGGCAACGTGGGCAAGCTGCCGACCGTCACCGTGTCGTCGCCGCCCAGGGTACGGAACTCGATGCCGAAAATCCCGTTGTCAGAGAATGTGACGCTGGGTGCGAATCCGCCGCCCACGGCCCGAGCGTCGATCGTCAGACCGCCGTTGTCCGCCAGCGTGTACCAGCCTCCGGCGTAGCTCAGCGTCAACTGGTCTTGCGAGTCGCCCCCGTGGATGTCGGTGATGACCAGGATCCCGTCCGACAGCGCCAGGCGGGTTTCCGCCGGCGGGTAGACGGTCAGCACTACGTCGTTGCCGTCCCCGCCCCGATAGCTGATCCGGGCACTCCAGTCCACCCCCAGGAACTCGTCGATCAAGGCCCCTTCATCCAGGCCCATGAAGGTCCCCACGACCGCTTCGGAGCCCTTGTTGTCGACGATCGTGAAGCGTTGTCCAAGCGACGGGGCGAACCCGCCCCACGCCGCCAGGCCCAGCGAGACGCCGCTGCCGATGGTGACCGAGCCCGTGACGGCGAGCTGGTCGTAATGGCCGTCGCCCGCGCCGGGCGTGGTGCCTCCGATCTCGGCGTGAAACGTATGATCGTCGGCCAAGGTCAAGTTCCCGGTGACGGCGAGGATGCCCGGCGAAGTACCCGGAGCGACCGCACCGTCCAGGACGACGTTCGCCGCCTGGAGATCCGTCCCCGCCGCGTTCGAGTCGCCGATGCCCCGACGACTACGTGCTCTGCCCCCTGGAGGCGACGTATGGCACGACCTGGGACCAGTATCCGGCCGTGCTCAAGGGAGCGCTCGAACGCCCCCCCGGGTCCTGAGCGCCTCGGCGGACCCAAGTTTTCCAGCACGGCCGTTGTCATCACACTCCCCTGATCTTCCGCCTTGAATTCCTCGACAATCGAACTCCCAAAATGACCTCGACGCCTGCGGGCTTCGCGCCCGCAGGCGGTGAGCGCTAAGCACCTGTCCAAACCAACCACACATCCCCTGGGGCACAACGCCACGAGGCAGCCGGCGAGTCACGTCACGACGAAAGTCCGGTTTTCAATCAAACCGGACCAAAAGATCCGTTTTGGATCGCCAACCGCCAATGTCAGACGTTCGTCATGTCCCGTTAGCGCGGGCGTCAGGGCCTTGTTTCCAGGGAGAAGAGGGTAGGGCTGGATCGCAGTGCCTCGTCGCTTGGTTGTGTTTCGGATTTCGTGCTTGGGACCCGGACATCCTGCCGCGGATCGAAGCCTACAGGTCCAGGATCCAATCGAGGTCGTCGGCGAACTCCGCCGCGGTCAGGTCGGTGGTCTCGTCGCTTGCGCGGGAATCATGCTTGGCGAAGTACCAATCCACTTCCGGCGAGCCTGTCCGCACGTTTTCCCTTGCCGGGCCGAAGACCGCCGGGGACTTGGCGCCGACCGCTTCCGGCAGAGCCCTGCGTTCGCGGAGAACAGGCCGAAGGGCGTCGGTCCATACGTTTCCCGTCCCCCGGTCAAAGAGCATCTCGGCCAGGGCACGATCGACGGCGTCCGCTGCGAACGGGACTGCGTGTAGGCCTTCCGGCCCGTCGCCGTCGCCGCCCACGTTGAGGTCGGCCTCGGTCATCGCGCGGCGCACCATGCCGGCCGGGAGCGTGTCGTTCATCACCGACGCAACGTCGGTGCTGTGTCCCAGCCCGAGAGCGTGCCCCAGTTCGTGGGTCACGACTGTCTGGAAGTCGTACTGGCCCGCCTCGATGGCCGCCGGGTCGACTCCGGCATACCAGTCCCAGCCCTGGATCAGCGTGATCGTCCCCAGGCTGTCGAAACACCCGAGCACCCCTTCGGCCAGCCCTCCGACAGCGCTCGTGGTATCGCTGCGGAAAACGAGATTCGCCAGGCTGCTGTCATCGACTTCCATGATGGCGACGTTGTAGGGCGACAGAAGGACGTTCAGACCGGCGATGCCCTCGTCCAGCCGGGCGAGACCGTCCGCACCAAAGGCGGCCGCGGAGTTGTCGAGGTACAGGAAGAGATCGGCGCCGAGCAACTCGCCGGCCACGCCCTCCGTGACGATCACCGATCCGTCGGCGGACAGGGAACTGGAGCCGTTCCCGCTGACTTGGAGCCGGTCGACGACGTACGTGACCTGCGTTTGGACTGCGCCGTTACCGCTCATGGACAAGAGCGCGGCTGGAGCGTAGATCGTGCCCGTGATGCCGGCCATGCCGTTGCCGCTGATGGACATCGCCCGGTTGTTGTCGCGGGCTTGGAAGATCGCGATCCCCGCGTACGGCCCTGAGGTCGGCGCGCTGAGGTGGACGCTGCCCTTGCCCGTCAGTGCGATGCCTCCGAAGGTCGTCCCGCTGCCGGCGTTGTAGATCGTGACCCCGTCGCCTTGCAGACTGCCGTTCCCGGTGACCGAGATGCCGCCGCCGTCAATGAAGTAGACGCCCGGATTGAGAGTCAAGCTGGCGTCGCTGGAGACCTTGATCTCGCGGTAGACTCCAGGGTCGATCGTCTGTGAGGATTGGCCGCTGAGCTTGACGGACACCCCGGAGCCGCCGCCGGTGGGCGCAACCAGACCGGCCAACGGATCGCCTACATCGCCGGGCGTGCCCGTCTTGGTGACGCTCGCACTTCCGCTCGTGCTCACGCCGCCGACCACCAGGACTTGGGCGGCCGTCACTTGGGAGGTCCCCGTGGCCTTGACGGCGCTGGCGGAACTCGAATCCACCACCACGTCGCCCGCGGCGTTCAACACGGCATTGCCTGACAGGAAGAGCGCCCCGCTGACCGTCCGGTTCAGGACGTAAGCGGAGCCGTTGACGACGGCGACGGTCAGCGTGCCCGGCACGAAGTCGATCGCGTAGTTCGTGGAGTTCAGACCACCGGGTGTGACCGGATAGACCCCCACCGGGCTGGAGATCGTCGCCGGGGTGGTGAACGTGAGCGTACCGCCCAGGCTGCCGGCGTCCTCGCCGCCGACGAAGCCCGTATAAGTGACCGCAAAAGCCGGATTGGGCGTCCCAAAAATCTTGACTGCATCGACTGCCGCGATGGTCAACGGGGCCGAAGCGATGTGGATCGCCACGTCGCCGCTTTCGTCCAGGTAGTTCGTGCCGCCGGTGAACACCCAGTGCGCCGTGCCGCCGGGAGCGTTGGTGAAGCTGGCGCCCAGATCCAGCGTGCCGCCCAACGCCGCGCCGCCCGCGTCCACACCGCTGACGGACCCCGTCGCGCCGTGCGCAGCTGCGTCGTAGGTCCCGCTGTAGCCGGTCACCGTCACGACGGCGTCGGCCTTGGCGATCTCGATCGCCACGTCCCCGCTTTCGTCCAGGTAGTTCGTGCCGCCGGTGAACACCCAATGGGCCGTGCCGCCGGGAGCGTCGGTGAAGCTGTCGCCCAGGTCCAGGCTGCTCCCCGACGCCGCGCCGCCCGCGTCAACGCCGCTGACCGCCCCGGTCGCGCCGTGCGCGGCCGCGTCGTAGACCCCGTTGTAGCCGGTGACCGTCACGACGGCGTCGGCCTTGGCGATCTCGATCGCCACGTCCCCGCTTTCGTCCAGATAGTTCGTGCCGCCGGTGAACACCCAGTGGGCCGTCCCGCCGGGAGCGTCGATGAAGCTGACGCCCAGGTCCAGGTTGCTGCCCAACGCCGCGCCGCCCGCGTCCACACCGCTGACCGTCCCGGTCGCGCCGTGAGCAGCCGCGTCGTACGTCCCGCTGTAGCCCGTCACCGTCACGACGGCGTCGGCCTTGGCGATCTCGATCGCCACATCGCCGCTCTCGTCCAGGTAGTTCGTGCCGCCGGTGAACACCCAGTGGGCCGTCCCGCCGGGAGCGTTCGTGAAGCTGGCGCCCAGGTTCAGCGTGCTGCCCAACGCCGCGCCCCCCACATCCACACCGCTGACCGACCCG
>Ga0351851_1125_pt1 | contig 28612 bp, 17 predicted proteins | sample TotcelHFGM3001N5_FD_206759 | JGI IMG/M metagenome (GOLD analysis project Ga0351851, IMG submission 206759) | Enriched cells from coal bed in the Powder River Basin, Montana, United States - Total cells FGM rep1 HSBNCT.FGM.300.1.N5 ...
CCTGGTTGCTCTGGCCCTGCGTCAGCCGACGGGGGTTGCGGGCCAGTGCCCCCAACTCTCTGGGCACCGCAAGGACCTCGTCGGTGCGTTCCCGCAGGCTGGGGACGCGGGGAAACCGGACTTGCTGCAGCTGCACGTTTCTCGGCTTCGCGACCGACAACTCCCAGCGGCTGAGCGGCGCGTCCTGGGGGTCTAGCCGAACCAGGACTTCCACACGCAGCGGCTCCTGTCCCTCGGCCCCGACCACTTCCCACACCAGCCGCAGTCCGGGTGGATCGCCACTCAAGCGTTCGACTTGGGGAGGTCCGGCTCGCTCGGCCGACACCTCGTACGAGGTCGTGCCATCGCCGACGGTCATCTGCCACAGCCCCACGGGCGCCGGGCTGTCGGCCAGCTGATTGGGACCGTCCGGCAATAGGATCAGTTCCCGGAGCGTCCCGTGGGCCGAGTCCAGCCCGATCTGCAATGTGCCGTCCCCGATCCGCACGACCTCCGCCTCGGCGGCGACACGCTCCTCGACCGCCATCGCCAGGGCCGGCAGGGCCCAGGCCGCCAACGCCGCCCAGAAGACACCTCGCATCGCAATCCCCTCCGAACTATGGGAACCGAATCAGGGCCAAACTTGTCCCGCGTCTACAGGTTCCATCCGGCGCGGTATTCGCGGCGGATCAAGGCGTCCGCTTCCGGACAGCCGACGGCCTTCAAGTTGGCGGCGTCCCAAGTGAGCTTCTGGCCGACGCGCAGCGCGACGTTGCACAGCAGCGCGGCTTCGGTCAGGGCGCCTGAGTACTCGAAATTGCAGGTCGTCGGCCCGCCGCTCTTGCAGGCTTCGGTCCACTCGCGATGGTGGCCGATGGAATCGGGAATGAACGGGTCGGGCCGCTGAAACTGCTGGAACTGATCTTCGGGCAGCAGTTGGTGTTTGCCGTAGTCGGCGATCAGCATTCCTTTCGCTCCGACGAACAGCACGGCACTGCCCCACTGCGGAACGTTCCGCTGCTTGACCAGCGCCGGATACCCGCCGCCGTTGTACCAGTGCAGTGCGACCGGTGGCAGATCGCCGCGGGCCGGGTATTCCTGCCGGGCGATCGTCCACCGAGCGGCGCTCTCCGGATGCACCGGCCCCTCGGCCTGGACGGAGGTGGGATGGCGCAGGTCCAGCGCCCAGAAGGCCAGGTCGCAGTAATGACAGAAGAAATCCCCGAGCGTCCCGTTGGCGAAATTCCACCAGTATCGCCAGGCGAACGGCGCGTAGGCCGAATGATATGGCCGTTCGCCTGCCGGTCCCAGCCACAGGTCCCAGTCGAGTGTCGGCGGCAGCGGCGGCCGATCCGTCGGTGCGTCCGGCTGCTGCTTGTCGGTGGGCGTCGGCGGCCCATTGAAGTCCGCGCCCAGCCAGACATGCACCTCCTGCACCGGCCCGATGGCGCCCGACTGGACCAGCTCGACCGCCCGCCGGTAATTGGCGCCCGCGTGAATCTGGGTGCCCATCTGGGTGACGAGCTTCTTCTCGCGGGCCACTTGGGCCATGATCCGCGCCTCGTAGACGCTGTGCGTCAGCGGCTTCTCGCAGTAGCAGTGCTTGCCCAGTTTCATGGCCATCACGCCCGCCGCGGCGTGGGTGTGATCCGGCGTGCCGATCACGACCGCGTCGATCTGGCCGTGCATCTCGTCCAGCAGCTTGCGGAAATCCTTGTACCGCTTGGCTCGGGGATACTGCTCGAACGTCTTGCCGCCGCGCTGCTCGTCGACATCGCACAAGGCCACGATATTCTCGTGACCGGCGCCGTTGACATTGTCTGCGCCCCGGCCGCCGATCCCGATACCGGCGATGTTCAATCTTTCGTTCGGCGACGTGCTCTGTGCTCGGGTTGCGTTACCGGAGATGGTCCACACGCCGGCGGCGACGGCCGCGGTCCGGAGCATGTCACGGCGGGAGATCAGCATGGACATGGGAAAGGCTCCTTGCAGGTTGAAAATGGCGACTCGGAAATCGCGCCAGCGATGGCTTCACCGCTGCTTGCGCTGGGCGGCTTGCTGGCCGCGCGAACTCGATTGTATGCGCACGCCCCAACCCCGTAAACACGGGGCGTTCACGTCTGTGCGAATGTCCTTGGCGATGACGCCGGCCACGTCCGTAAAGCTATTGGCCACGCGGCGGCCGATTTCCTCGTACTATGAAGGCCTGACGATTTTGCCTATGTTGGAGGACTTGATGAACTCACCGCCGGTGAGATCGCGCAGGTGCCGTGAAACGCACGACCAGAGTCTGTCAGGCGGGCTGCCCAGGCCCGGAGGAGCGTCCGCAGTTGTTCCCAGTCTTTCCTGTGATCGAGGAATTGCAGCCGCCGCCGGACACCGAGGGTGCGTTTGCGGCGTTCAACCGGTTGCCGCATTGCCTGTTCCTGGACAGCGCTCTGCGGCATCCGCGGCTGGGGCGGTTTTCGTTTCTAGCGGCGGATCCGTTTGATTTCGTCGAAGTGGCGGCGGACGGGGGCGACCCGTTTGGCGTGCTCCAGCAGCGATTGGCCGGATTCGCGGCCCCGACCGTGCCCGAGCTGCCTGCGTTTCAGGGCGGGGCGGCGGGCTTGTTCAGCTACGATCTGAACCGCAGTTTGGAACGTGTGCCATCGCCGGAGTTCGATGAATTCGGCGTCCCGGCGCTGGCCGTCGGCCTGTATGACGTCGTGCTGGCGTTCGATCACCAGGCGGATCGAGCGTGGCTGGTCTCGCAAGGGCTGCCGGAATCGGATCCGGCGGCGCGGCAACGGCGAGCCCAGCTGCGGTTGGCGCAGTTTCGTGCCGTGCTGGACGAGCGATGCCATGCGAGTGACGCGGGTTCGCCGCCCGAAGGCCGGATTGCCAATCCGGCCTTCGCGCCGGTGCGGAGCGATCGCTTGGCTCCCCAGTATGCCGTGGCTGGCGTGACGGGGTTGACCAGCAACTTCTCGGCCGACGGCTATCGCCAGGCGGTGCAACGAGTCGTCGATTACATCTACGCGGGCGACGTCTTCCAGGTCAATCTCGCGCAGCGGCTGCTGTACCCGGCCGAGACGGACTCGACGTCATTGTACTTGCGGTTGCGTCAGCGCAATCCGGCGACGTTTGCCGGCTATTTCGATTTGGGGACTTTTCAAATCGTCAGCGCATCTCCCGAACGCTTTTTGCAGGTTCGCGACCGGCACGTGGAAACGCGGCCCATCAAGGGCACGCGGCGGCGGACGTTTCTGCCGGAGTCCGACTTGTTTGCCGGCGACGATTTGTTGAGCAGCGAAAAGGACCGCGCCGAGAACGTGATGATCGTCGACTTGCTCCGCAACGACTTGTCTCGGGTCTGCACGCCGGACAGTGTGCGGGTTACGCAGCTGTGCCAGCTGGAGGTCTATCCATACGTCCAGCACCTGGTGTCTGCCGTCTGCGGCCGTTTGGCCGAGGGGCGGACTTCGTTGGATCTGTTGCGGGCCGCTTTTCCAGGCGGCTCGATCACGGGGGCGCCCAAAGTTCGGGCGATGGAGATTATCGCCGAATTGGAACGAGTGGCGCGGGGGCCGTATTGCGGCTGTTTGGGCTACCTGGGCTTTGACGGCGCACTGGACCTGAGTATCCTGATCAGGACGATCACGGCGGGTCGCGGCTGGTGGCAGCTGCCCGTGGGCGGCGGCGTGGTGGCGCAATCCAAGCCGCAAGCGGAATACGAAGAAACCTGGCACAAGGCGACGGGCTTGATCAAGGCATTGCGGTGATTTTGTTGATCGACAACTACGACAGTTTCGTCCACAATCTAGCCCGCTACTTGCGGCGACTGGACCAGGAGACGGTCGTGGTCCGCAACGACGCCTTGGAGCTCGACGACATCGCAAGCTGGCAGCCGAGCGCGATTGTATTATCGCCGGGGCCCTGCACGCCGCGCGAAGCTGGGTGCTCGCTGGACGTGGTGCGGCGGTTTTCCGGGACGATTCCCCTGTTGGGCGTCTGTTTGGGACATCAGGCCATCGCCGCGGCCTTGGGGGCCAGGATCGTGCGGGCTCCCGAACCGATGCATGGCCGCGTCAGCGACGTGTTTCACGACGAACAGGGCGTGTTTGCGGGAATGCCGAATCCGCTGGTCGCCTGCCGCTATCACTCGCTGGTCGTGGACGAGGCCACGTTGCCGTCTTGTTTGCTCGTTTCGGCCCGCACCGCCGACGGCGTGGTCATGGCCGTTCGGCATCGCAGTCGGCCGCTGGTCGGGCTCCAGTTCCATCCGGAATCGATCCTGACATCGCACGGCTATCCGTTGTTGGCGGCGTTTTTGCGGTCCAGCGGAGCAAAGGTTCCCGAATCGTTGCCGACAATGGATAATGAAGGACAGGAACCGGAGCAAACACGAGGACGGGACGATGATTCTCGAAGGCTTAGTGACCACGATCAACGCCGACGGCACGCCGAACATCTCGCCGATGGGCCCGTTGGTCGACCCGCAGTTGAGTCAGTTTGTGCTCCGCCCCTACCAAACATCTAAGACCTATGCCAACCTGAAACGTGACGGCCAAGGCGTGCTGCACGTTACCGATGATGTCGACATGCTGGCACGGGCGGCTGTGAACCAACTGAATCCCTTGCCGAAATTGATGAAGGCCAAGCAGGTCGAAGGGGTCGTGATCGCCAACGCTTGCCGCTGGTACGAATTCCGCGTCAACTCGCTGGACGATCGCGCACCGCGGACGACGATCGCCTGCGTCGTGGTGGCCAAAGGCCGGATTCGTGACTTTTTCGGCTTCAATCGGGCCAAGCACGCAGTGCTCGAGGCCGCGATCCTGGCCACTCGTCTCGAGTTCCTGCCGCCGCAGGAGATCTGCGCCGAATTCCGTCGTTTGGCCGTGCTGGTGGAAAAGACGGCGGGCGACCAGGAACGCCGCGCCTTTCAGTTCCTGGACGAGTTCGTGGCGCACAAACTGGGGCTGTGAGCCAGGCCCCTGTCTGAAAAAGGAAACGACTTGTACCAGGGCCGGTACAAGTCGTTTCCTGTTGAGGAGGAAGACGATTTCTGTCGACTGGTCCGGTACGTGGAACGTAACGCGCTGCGCGCGGGTTTGGGCGAGCGGGCCGAGGCTTTGGAGGTACAGGTGGGGCCTTTCGTTTCCAACGACGGGGCTTGTTCCATCGGCGGGTGCGACTAGATTCGCCTTTTTCAGGGGATCTGCCAGGGAAAAACGGCCCTTCTGCCGCGGGAAGACTAGCGGAAATGGGCTGGGGGCAATTAGAATAACGGGGCGAAGCAAAGCTGCGCTGTAGCCATCGCGAAACGTTCCGGAGTGCTGTCATGACGATTATTGCCTGCCCCAAGTGTGCCGAATCGGTGGTGCTGCCCGACCGCGCCAGTCGCCTGGCGACGGTTCGCTGTCCCCTGTGCCAAGAAGAATTTCCGTTGGCAGAAGCGTTGGGCAAACTGCCGCCCACGTTGATCGTGGTCGATGACCCGGAGCCTGTGGTGGCACCCGCGGCCCCGGGGGGTTGGGGCATGTCCCAAGATTCGGACGAGTTGGCTCTGCTGCCAGCCGAAAATGTCGCTGGCTTTGCCCCTTTGAGCATCGAAACCGACACCGCGCGGGCCCCGGCGTCTGCCGCGTCAGCTCGACGGCGTCCCGGAGTTGCGGCAAGAAAACGCAAACCGAAAAACCCGCTCATGGAAGGGGTCAAGATCGTCTTGGGCGGCGTCGCCGGACTGGCGATCGCCCAGGTCATCCTCTGGTGGGTGGGGTCGTCTCAGGCGTGGCCCAAGCAGCGGGCCGACATGTTCCAGCTGGCGCCCAAGGTCGCCCGTTTTGTCCCCTGGGTCGTGCCAGAGCGATATCGGAGCGAACGGCCAGCGACTAGCGCAGCCGACGCCTCGGAGTACGGGGCGGGTACCGTGGCGATGACGAATCGAGCAGCGTCCGGCCGCAGGGAATCCCGGAGCGGACCTTTATCGATCCCAATGCGGATGGCGATGCGAACGGCGCGGAACGGGCGGGTCCCGTAGCGAAAAAGAAGACCGGCCGACCCGTTGGCGGGGGCGGTTTTGGCAGGATGGGGGCGGCCGCACCCAACGGCCCAGCGGCCGACATGGCACCCGCGGCGACATCGGAGGTCGATTTGGGACAGGTTCCCGAATTAGATGACAGTTCGCTCGATGACTTGAACCTCGACATGCTGGCGGACGACGAACCCATCGCGGATCCGGTGGTGACGCCCGTCGAAACACCGGAACAGGCCGCCGAACCGGAGCCGGTTACCGAGCCGGAGCCACGTGCCGAGCCGTTGCCGAAGGCTCCCCGCACGACGGCCGCCGAGTTGCGATCGGCGGTGGAGGAGGCCCGGACGGCTTTTGCAGCGTTGCAGGGCTCTCCGGAAGCCGACATCCGGCCTCTGCTTCGGCAGACCTACCCCGTCTTGGCGAAACTGGGCGAAACGGCCGCCTTTGCAGCGCCCCGCGGAGATGAGTGGCAGGCTGCCAACGACCTGCTGCGAACAGTGATCGCAGAAGAGGAGACCCTGTCCATGCTCGGCAGGGTGGGGGGAGGTTGGTTGAAAGCTCCGGCCCGCGACAACAACGGCGTCTTGCTGGTGGGCACGGTAAAGCAAATGCACAAGCAGGGTGGATACCACGTGACGGAGTTGTTGATTCCGGGCAGTGACCAAGCCATCGCCGTGTATAGCGACATGCCCCCCCGTGAAGTGCATCCGCCGGGTACACAGCTTGTGGTCATGGGCGCCGTCATCGGCGACCCGAGCGGCGAGCTAGAGGGTTACGACGGCGACGCAGATTATGTTGTTTGGCAGGGGCTTGCGGAGCAAACCGCCGCGCCGTGACACGTTTCGTTCCTTGGCGGTTGTTCGGCAGGGCCGCGGCGCCGATACAATTTTTGACAGGCGACGGATGGCCACTTAGACTAACGTAAGGGGATCGCCTTGACCCGTTTCCTTGTCGGCACTTTCCGGAAAACCGTCATGTCCCGAACGCTTGTTATTTCCACCGGGTTGTTGTTTGTTAGTCTCGCCGCGTCTGCGCTCTGCGCCGATTATGGCGACTCGGTCGTGATTTCCCAAACCGAGGCACGGCGATACGGCCTGGAACGGGCTTGGTTTACCCAAGTGCGGTTGGATCCGGCGCGGGCTCGCATGACGGACTTGGCGTACTTCGTCAGCGCTACCCAGTCGCACACCGTGTACGAAGTCCAGTATCAGGATCGGAAACGGGTATTCTCCGAACGCGACACCGATCGTTTCGGCGATGCGTTGGGAAAGGAGGGGGCCGAGAAGGAGGCCAAGGCATTCAGCGAAGAACTGAAACTGCGCGAAATCGAAAGCACCACCAAGACGATCCAGGTGCCGGAGATCACGCTGTACGCCGTCACCGACCGGGCGGTCGTGCATGCCATTGACGCGGAGACGGGCCGGACGAGGTGGGCCACCGTGGTTGGCAACCGGGACTATCCCAGCGAGCGGCCGGGTATCAGCGAGAACTTTGTTGCCGTCTTGAACGGTTCGACGCTGCACCTGCTGAAACGCCAGACCGGCGAGATGGCATGGATCCGCGCGATCCAGGGGGTGGCATCGGCGGGCCCCGCGCTGACCGAGGAATACGTCATCGTCCCGACGTTCATGGGGGACGTGGAATTGTACGACATTGACGAGACGCGAACGCTGCCGGAGATCTATCGTTCCAACGGCCGCGTGCTGATCCAACCCAACGTCACGCCGCTGAGTGTAGTGTGGCCGACGGATCGCGGGTTTCTGTACGTCGCCCGCACCACGCAAAAGGGCCTTCGCTACCGCATGGAAGCCAGAAGGCCGATTGTCTCGCAGGCGGCTTATTCCAGCCCCAGCAAGATCTTGGCGACCTCGATCGACGGCTATGTGTATTGTCTCCACGAGACCAGCGGCCAAGAGTTCTGGCGTTTCTCGACCGGCGAACCCGTCAGCAACAGTCCGGTTCCTATCGGCGATGCGGTGTACATCGTGACGGACAAAGGCAGCCTGTTCTGCCTGGGCGTGGAAGACGGCCAGGAAAGGTGGTCCTCGCCGCAAGTCCAGCGTTTGTTGTCGGTCAGCAAGGACCGGGTGTACGGTCTGACTGTAACCGGACGGCTGGCGGTTATCGATGCCAAGACAGGCGGCCAAATTGCGTCCATGGGCACCAATCGATTGGACGTTTTCTACTCGAACACGCAGACCGACCGGATCATCGTGGGGACCACCACCGGCGCGATTCAGTGCCTGCGTGAAGTGGAACTCGAGTGGCCGCTGGTACACGTCAATCTGGCCGAAGCCGAACAGCAACGCCGTCCGGAAATCAAGCAAGAGGGCTTGGAGACCAAGCCCAAGCCGGTTCCCCAAGAGGCCCCGGCGGGCGACGACCCCGATCCGTTTGGAGCCGGGGGAGGGGCTGCGCCCGTTCGAGGTGGTGACGCTGCCCCCAAGCCTGCGGCTGACGGCGGCGATCCGTTCGGTGCCGCTGCGCCGCCACCCGCCGCGGGGCAGGCTGCCGACGACGACCCGTTCCGATAATCACGGGCTGGGGCAGCCTGTGCGACCAAGTGGCAGCCTGTGCGGCGGGCTGGAAAATCATCCGGGGGCCTTCTTTCCGCCCTGCCAGCCGTCTCTCGCTGGCCATCCCCGCTTGACCGTTACGCCGTCTGCGCGTAAACCTACGTTTGCACCCGGGACTCTGCCGGCCGTTCGCTCTGCGGAGGCCGGTCTGCGCGGACTGCGGTGGTCCCCGCGCCGGACGAGCGAGCCTGCGCCCCCTTTCTTGAACGAGGATGGACTGAAATCATGAACGCCATTCCTGTGAAACGCGCCATCATCAGCGTCAGCGATAAACTCGGTCTAGCTGACTTTGCTCGAGGCCTCGCGGATTGTGGAGTCGAGATCTACAGTACGGGCGGCACGCGACGGCATTTGGAGAGTTCCGGCCTGCAGGTTCAGGATATTTCGGCCTATACCGAATTTCCCGAGATGATGCATGGCAGGCTGAAGACGCTGCATCCCAAGGTCTTCGGCGGGATCCTCTGCCGCCGCGATCACGAGGAGGACCTGCAGGCACTCGACCAGCATGGCATCCTGTCGTTCGAGTTGATCGTGGTGAACCTGTATCCGTTCGAGGCCACCATTTCCCGCCCCGGAGTGACGCCGGCCGAGGCCATCGAGCAGATCGACATCGGCGGCCCCAGTCTGGTCCGAGCCGCGGCCAAGAATCACGCCTTCGTGGCGATCGTCACTCGAGCGGAACAGTATTCTGCCGTTCTCGAAGAGATCAGCCGCCAGGGCAGCGTCTCGGCGGACCTCCGTCGGCGTCTGGCGGCCGACGCGTTCGCCCTCACCGCGGCCTACGACCGGGCGATCGCCGGTTTCTTTGCCGAAGGCACCTCGGCGAGCTCTTTTCCTCCGCTGCTGAATCTCACCTGGCGGTGTAAAGCCGAGTTGCGTTACGGCGAGAACCCGCATCAAGCGGCTGCCGTGTATCGCGAAGTTGGGGCCCAAGGCCCCAGTCTGGTCACCGCGCGGCAACTGAACGGCAAAGAACTGTCGTACAACAACCTGCTGGACTTGGACAGCGCGCTGGGCATCGCCCGTTCGTTCGCCAAGCCGGCAGCGGTCGTCATCAAACACAACAATCCCTGCGGAGCCGCCACCGCTTCGACGTTGGCAATCGCTACACAAAAAGCCCTGGACGGCGACCCGGTGAGCGCCTTCGGCTCGGTCCTGGGGTTCAACCGCACGGTCGATGTCGCGACGGCCGAGGTGCTTTCGGCGCCGGGACTGTTCATCGAGGCGATTGTGGCGCCGGATTTCGAGGCCGCCGCGGTGGGAGTGCTGACCACCAAACCCAAATGGAAGAAGAATGTGCGACTGATGCAAGTCGGCCGCTTGGACACCACGTCCTCCCGCCGTCACTATCGCTGCCTGGAAGGCGGCTTGCTGGTGCAGGACGCCGACGTGGATCCCGACATCGAATCCGCGTGGCAGGTCGTCACGCAGACGGCGCCTCCGGAGAGTCTGATGGAGGACATCCGCTTTGGCTGGGCGATCGTTCGCCAAGTGAAATCCAACGCCATTGTGCTGTGCCGCGACGAAGCGCTGTGCGGTGTCGGAGCCGGTCAGATGAGCCGCGTCGATTCCGTCGAGATCGCTATCCGCAAAGCCGGCGAGCGAGGTCGAGGAGCGATCCTGGCTTCCGATGCCTTCTTCCCGTTTCCGGATTCGATCCATCAGGCCGCCGACGCCGGCGTGGCCGCTCTGATCCAACCCGGTGGGTCCATCCGCGACGAAGAGGTTATCGCTGCCTGTAACGAGCGCGGCATGCCCATGATTTTCACCGGCCGCCGACATTTCAAACACTAGGGAACGGACGGCCTCTACGGGGCATTGACGCCGCCGTCGGCTCTGGGTTTAACGAAATGTGCCAACCGTAACCGTGTGCGGTGTGTTTGGGGCCATTCCCCAGCCTGTGGAGTAACAGAACATGAAAGTCCTCGCGTTTTTCGCCAGTCGTGTTGCATCGTTTGGCTTGGGCATAACGTTGGGGGCTGTGCTGTTGGCCAAGACCTCGGCGCTAGCCGAATCTCCGCCGCCCGTTCGTTTCAACCGAGACATTCGCCCCATCATGTCGGACAACTGTTTCGCCTGCCACGGACCGGGCACGCGCGAAGCGGGACTGCGGCTGGACGTGCGGGACGAGACCGTTCAACCGGCCGACAGCGGCGAGACACCGATCGTGCCGGGCAAGCCGGACGAAAGCGAAGTCGTCCGCCGCGTGATGTCGGACGATCCGGACACGGTCATGCCGCCGCCCCAAGCGCACAAGACACTTTCGAGCGAGCAGAAAGAGATCATTCGCCGCTGGGTCGAGCAGGGGGCGGCGTACGAGAACCACTGGTCCTTCGAGCCGCCCGTCAAAGCAGAGCCGCCGCCGGTTGTCGGAACGTCGTTCCCGATCCATCATCCGATCGATGCGTTCATCGCCGATCGGTTGCGGAGCGAGGGACTGACGATGTCGCCCGAGGCCGATCGCGAGACGTTGATCCGCCGCGTCGCGTTGGCGCTGACAGGCCTGCCTCCGACTCCGTCCGAAGTGGATACGTTCCTGGACGACACCTCCCCTGATGCTTACGACAAAATGGTCGATCGCTACCTTGCTTCGGAGCGGTTTGGGGAAGAGATGGCCCGTCACTGGCTGGACGTAGCCCGCTATGCCGACACGCATGGACTGCATCTGGATAACGAACGTCAGATGTGGGCCTATCGCGATTGGGTGATCCGCGCTTTTAACCAAAACAAACCGTTCGACCAGTTTACGATCGACCAGTTGGCGGGCGATCTGCTGCCTGACGCGTCGTTGGACCAGTTGACGGCGACCGGCTTTATCCGCTGTAACGTGACCACGGGCGAAGGCGGCTCGATCGAACCCGAGTGGGTCTATCGCAACGCCGTGGATCGCGCGACCACGACCGCGGGAGCGTGGATGGGACTGACCGCCGGCTGCTGTGTGTGCCACGATCATAAGTACGATCCCTTGTCGATCAAGGACTTTTACTCGCTGTACGCTTTCTTTCATTCCGCGGCGGATCCGCCGCTGGATGGCAACGCCCTACTGACGCCGCCATCGCTCAAGCTGGCCACCCCGGAAGACAAACAGAAGCTGGCCGAGTTCGACACTCAGATCACCGCCAAGCAAAAACAGCTGGACGAATTGGTGGCGTCGCTCGACTATACGGACCCGGCCACCGTCCAACCGCCTCCGACGGCCGAGGTGCTGGAGCAGTTCTGGTTCGATGACGAGTTTCCGTCCGGCAGTCGGGTTTCCGCCAGTCCTGGGCATCCGACGACGTTCGTTACGGTGGAGAGTGGCCAGGTGCTTGGCGGTCAGAAAGCGCTGAAACGCATCGACAAGGGGCTGGCGCAGGACGTGATCGAAGGCGCGCCGCCATTGGAGATTCCCCCCGCGGGCCGCCTGTTCGCCCATGTGTGGATCGACCCCGACGATCCGCCCCGCACGCTGATGCTGCAGTACTTCCAGGGCGGCTGGCTGCATCGCGCCGTGTGGGGCGACTACGACGCGATCGATTGGGGCGCTCGCAACACCACCGAACGCGTGCTGATCGGCCCGCTGCCCGAATTGGGGCAATGGGCTCGATTGGAAGTCGAGGCGACGCGTTTGGGCTTGAAACCCGGCGATCAGGTGACCGGTTTCGCTCTGACGCAGTTCGGCGGCACTGTGTTTTGGGACCAGGTGGGTGTGGCCGGCCGCAGCGATCCGGCGGCCGATCCGCGGCGTTCGCTGTTGGCCTGGTGGAAGCAGCAGACGGGCAAGGACACGCCGGGGGCACCGCCGGAACTGAATCAAGTCCTGAAGGCAGGCCCCGACGAGAAGAGACCTTCGGAGAACCTGGAGCGGAAACTCCGCGATTACTATTTACAGAACGTCTGCCTGGACACCAAGCCCCAGTTGGAAACGCCTGCCCAGGAATTGGCTGCGTTCAAGCGGCAACGGGACGAATTCGACAAGAGCATCCCCTCGACGTTCATCTTTCGCGACTTGGGCCAGCCCCGGGAGAGCTTCGTCATGCTGCGCGGCCAGTACGACGCGCCGGGGGACAACGTCGAGCCCGATGTGCCCGATGTGTTACCGCCGTTGAACAAGCACGATCCCAACCGTCGCGCCACTCGGTTGGACTTGGCTCGTTGGTTGGTCTCTCCCGAGCATCCTCTGACGGCCCGCGTGACCGTGAACCGGTTCTGGCAACAGTTTTTCGGTGTTGGTCTGGTGAAAACCAGTTACGACTTTGGCTCGCAAGGAGAACTGCCAAGCCATCCGGAACTGCTGGATTGGCTGGCTGTGTCGTTCCGCGAGAGCAGCTGGGACGTCAAGCAGCTGGTCAAACAGTTGGTGACTTCGGCGGCATTTCGCCAGGCCTCGCGGGTTACGCCGGAATCGGCACAGCGCGATCCGGAGAACCGGTTGCTCGCCCGCGGGCCGCGATTCCGCCTGGACGGGGAACAGCTTCGCGATAACGCCTTGTTCGTCAGCGGCCTGATCAATCTGCAGATGGGGGGCCGCGGCGTGAATCCTTATCAGCCGCCGAACATCTGGGAGCCCGTCGGCTTTGTGGGCTCGAACACCGCCAACTATCGGCAAGACAGCGGTCCGGCGTTGTACCGGCGGAGCATTTATGTGTTCTTCAAACGGACGGCGCCGCCGCCGTTCATGGCCAATTTTGACGCGCCCAACCGCGAGGCGTTCTGTACGCAGCGCGACCGCAGCAATACGCCGTTGCAGGCGTTGCAGCTGATGAACGACATCCAACACTTCGAAGCCGCCCGCGGGTTGGCCCAACGCCTGTTGAGCGAAGGCGGCGAAACACCGCAGGAGCGCATCGTCTTCGGTTACCGGCTGGTGTTGGCTCGCCGCCCCGCCCCCGAAGAAGCCGCCGTTGTGCAAGCGCTGCTCGAGCAACAGCGGGACCGATATCGGCAAGACGCGGCAGCCGCCGGCCAAGCGATTCGCGTCGGCGAGTCGTCGCCCCCAGCCGGTTTGGACGAAAGCGAACTGGCTGCGTATACGCTGGTGGCGAACCTGCTGTTCAACCTGGACGAAACGGTGACGAGAAACTGAACGACTCGGGGAGTGCGGCGACTTGTCGCCGCTTGGGACGACCGCTGCCTGGCCCGTTTTCACCGCGATGGAGACCTCGACCATGAACCCGCTATTCGAACACCAACTGCTGCAAACCCGGCGGCATTTCTTCGGTAACACCGGACTGCGGCTGGGCGGTCTGGCGCTGGCCATGCTGACCGGCTCGTCGGCCACCGGCAATCGGGCTCGAGGCGCCAGCGGGCCTCGCGCCCATCCGCCGCTTCCGGGCTTGCCGCATTTTGCTCCCAAGGCCAAGGCCCTGATCTACCTACACATGAACGGCGGACCGGCGCAGATCGACTTGTGGGACCACAAGCCGAACCTGGAGCAGCTGTTTGACAAGGATCTGCCGGACAGCATCCGCATGGGGCAACGGATCACGACGATGACCAGCGGCCAATCGCGGCTGCCGGTGGCGCCGTCCAAATTCCAATTCGCCCAGCACGGACAATCGGGGATGTGGGTCAGCGAGCTGCTGCCCCATACCGCCAAGATCGTGGACGAGTTGGCGCTGATCAAGACCGTCCACACCAATGCCATCAACCACGACCCGGCTTGCACGTTTGTCATGACGGGCAGCGAGGTTCCCGGGAAACCGAGCATCGGCTCGTGGCTGGCGTATGGCCTGGGCAGCGAGAGCAACGATCTGCCGGCGTTTGTCGTGTTCACGCCCAAATTCCCCGCTTCCGGCAACGGTCAAGCGTTGTTCTCCCGGATGTGGACCAGCGGTTTTTTGCCGTCGAAGTATAACGGCGTGGCCTTGCGCGGAGCCGGGGATCCGGTGCTGTACGTCCAAAACCCGCCAGGTGTGGACACCGGCGACCGCCGCCGGATGCTGGACGCCTTGAACCAACTGAACCAACGCGGCTTCGAGCGGTTCGGCGACCCGGAGATTCAGACGCGGATCGCCCAATACGAGATGGCGTTTCGTATGCAGAGTTCCGTCCCGGATTTGGTCGATCTGAGCAGCGAGCCCCAGCATGTCCTCGACTTGTACGGTCCGGAAGTCACCACCCCGGGCACGTTCCGTCACAGTGCGCTGCTGGCCCGGCGACTGGTCGAACGCGGCGTGCGCGCGGTGCAGATCCTGCATCGCGGCTGGGACCAGCACGGCAACCTGCCCGTGGCCTTGAAGAACCAGTGCCTGGACACCGACCAGGCCACAGCGGCACTGATTCTGGACTTGAAACAGCGCGGCTTGCTGGACGACACCCTGGTCGTGTGGGGCGGCGAGTTCGGCCGCACGGTGTATTCGCAAGGCCGGCTGACCAAAGACGACTACGGCCGTGATCATCACCCGCGCAACTTCTGCATGTGGCTGGCCGGCGGAGGCATCCGCCGCGGCATCGTGCATGGCGAGACCGACGACTTCAGCTACAACGCCGTCCAGGATCCCGTGAATGTGAACGACGTAAACGCCACCATGCTGTACTGTCTGGGCATCGAGCCCGACCGATTCACGTTCAAATTCCAGGGCCTGGATCAACGCCTGATCGGCGTCGAAGGCGCGCAGCCTGTCCAAGCGTTGCTGCAGACCACGTAGATGCCGTCCAGCGCAGCCTCCGCATTCGCCCACGCCTGATCGATTTCGAACGTAAAAGGATTCACGCGGCGGTCGGCGGCCATTCCGGCAACCATGTGACTGACCTCATACCAGGATCCCGGCGATGCACGCGGTTGTGAACGCCGCCAACGTGCCGCCGATCAGGGCCCGAAAACCATAGCGGGCGATATCCTGGCGGCGGTCCGGCACCAGGGCGCCGATCCCGCCAATCATGATCGCCACGGAACCGAAGTTGGCAAATCCGCACAGGGCGTACGTGGCGATGGTGAACGAGCGAGGTGAAAGGTGGTCCTTCATGGCGATCAGATCGCTGTAGGCAAGGAACTCGTTCAGGATCGTCTTCTTTCCCAGCAGCATTCCGACCGCCGGCGCGTCGGCCCACTCGACGCCCATGACCCAAGCCAACGGCGCCATCACCCAGCCCAGGATCCGCTCGAGTGAAAGCGGCTCGTCTGCAACCAGCGGCAGCAAGCTGAGGGTCCAGTTGAGCATCGCCACCAGGGCGATGAAGGCGATCAACATGGCGGCCACGTTGAGGGCCAGGCTGAGCCCCTCGGCGGCTCCCCGGCAAGCCGCATCCAGAAGATTGGCGTCCTTCCGCGGAACGTCGACGCGCACGACTCCCTTGGTCGGTGACGACTCGAGTTCCGGAACCATGATCTTGGCCACGACCAGCGCAGCGGGGGCTGACATCAGCGACGCCGCCAGCAGATGTCCGGCATCGGCCCCCATCCCCACATAAGCCGCCATCACGCCGCCGGCGATCGTCGCCATCCCCGCGGTCATCATGGCCATCAGTTCCGAACGCGTCATCGTCGGCAGATACGGGCGGATGACCAGCGGCGCTTCGGTCATCCCCACGAACACGTTGGCCGACGCGCAGAGCGATTCGGCGCCCGACACGTCCATCACCCAAACCATCACCCGCGCCATCAACCGCACCAGCCACTGGAGAATCCCCGCGTGGAACAACATGGCGGTCAGCGAGGAAACGAAGATGATCGTCGGCAATACGGAAAACGCCACGAAATGCTGACGAAAATCCATCCCGAAAACGAACTCGGCCCCTGCATTGGAGAAGTCGAGTACCTGGGCAACCACCAGGCGGGCCGCATCGAACGCCGCTCGCCCCGGCGCCGTCCACAACAGCAACATAGCCATGCCGAATTGCAGCAGCACGCCGCTGATGATCAGCCGGGCATTCATTTGCCGCCGGTTCTCGGACATCAGCCATGCCAGCAAGAGCATCACGCCCAGGCCCAGGAGACTGGTCAGTCGTTCCATCCGCGACCTTTCTTCCTCGTCAAGCAGTGCCTTCTCGGCGGACATCCCGCCGGGACGAGCCGCATCCGTTACTTTGCGCGCGAATACGGTTCACTTCGCTTGCGCGAAGACCTTGTCGGCAAAGTCCAGGTAGCATTTCCAATCGAAGAGCGTCAGGTTGTGCTTTCCCGCGCGGATGTGGTAGTGAGCGCCATCGCCATGCAGGGGCTGGTCGATCGGCGGCATCTCCGGAGATGCCCCCAGGCCCTGCTTGCCAAACAGCCGGTAGACCGGTCCGGCCAGGGCGACGCTCAAGAACTCTCCGCGCGGATCCGCCCAGAGGTCTTGTTCGGCACTCCCCACGCACACCGCTCGCGGCGCCATCAGCGCAACGAGCATGTGTTGATCCACCGGCAGAGTCTCCTCGCGTCCGTCGTAGCTCTTGAACGTCTCGTTAAACCAATGCGGAAAGCTCTTGTTGATCCTGGCCACCGTCTCCTTGTCCTTGTTTTTTCGCCGGCTCAGCGCGGCCCCGCCGCAGCCCGAATCGTTTGAGCAGACGATGGCGAATCGCTCGTCCTCGGCGCCGGCCCAGAGCGCTGTCTTGCCGCCGCGCGAGTGGCCGATCACCGCGACCTTGTCACGCGCCACGTCCGGATCGGTCTCGAAATAGTCCATACAGCGGCTTGCCCCCCACGCCCATGCGGCGATGGTTCCCCAGGCATCGGGCGGCCGTTTGCCGCCATCGAGCAGTTCGTGGATGCCGTCCTGAAAGCCATCATTCTTGTCGGGGTCCACGTCCGCGTTGTAGAAAGCGGCGATCCCGTAACCCCGCGCAACCGCCTCCTCTGCCGGCCAGAACTCGCTTTTTACCGTTCGCGTCGGATCAATGTTCTCCGGGCTGCGGTTGCAGATCAGAAGAAAGGTCGGGACGGGCTTCGACGCCTTGTTGGGAACGAACAGCGCGAGGTGAATTGTGAGCGTCTTTGCCGCGGCGGTAATGGTGATATCAACCTGCTTGAGCGTCGCGGCGCCATCCATCGCGAGGGGGTCCTCGTGAACGATCTCGAAGCTCTTCTGGTACGGCGTGGCGGGGACCCGGCCGTAGACGTGATGGCGGAAGAGTTCAAGGATCTGTGGGCGGCGGATCGTTATCCAGTCGTGGGCAGTGGCGATCTTCTGGCCGTCGTCCGTCGTGAGCACATCCGGCAAGGTGTAGACCGGCATGTCGGGGGCGTCGGGCTGGAAGAATCTCTTTGCCTCGGGCTCCGCAGCCCGCACCACCAATGAAAAACACAGCCCCAACAAGGGCATCAGCACGGCGCGAGTAAACGACGAGACGCGTCTCATGGTCATTTCCTTTCCCGTTTCAGACGAACCAGCGCAGTCTCGAAAACGTTCGTTTTCCACTGCGCGAGCCCGGCCACACTGCCGGATGGCCCATCTGCCGGATGGTCCATCGCACAAAATCTGCAACCTAACGAATTAGACTAGCGGCTTTTTCGGTGGATGCAAGGTCTTGCGCCTGCGTAGTCGCCACACGACGAGAATTTGCCGCTTGGAATCCTGAAACCGGAAGCCAGATGGTACAATGCGCCCAGTGGCCGTTCAAATTCGGCCGACGAGTGACACCGAGTAGGATGAATACCAAGCGTTTCCGTGATCTCCTGTCCGCCTGCATGCTGGCCGTTGCGGCGCTGACGGCGGCACATCCGCCGTATCCCGCGTCTGCCGCGGAGTCGCCTGCCGCGGCCATCGGCTCGCCCGCACCCTTTGTCCAGCGTTGGGGGCTTGATTCTGCGGCGGGTCCCGCCGACTATCACGCCGGGACGAAGCGGTTGCTGACGGCGCACGGCGGGTCCGCCGTGTTGTGGGATGTCGCGACCGGATTGGCGGACCAGACGTTGGAAATCGGCGGCAGCGGCGCTGTCGCCGTGGCGTTCGATGACGATGGCCGGCGCGTCCTGACCGCATCCGGCGACGGGCCTCTGCGGGTGTGGGATGTGCAAACCGGCGAACGGATTGCGGAATTCGAGGCGCCGCCCTCGACGGTTCATGCCGCGGCGCTCAGTCCCGACGGCCGCCGAGTTGCCGCCGGCTGTTACGACCATACCGTGCTGGTGGGGGACGTTGACGCGGGGGGCGAGCTGCAGCGGCTGGACCATCATCGCGGCCATGTGATCTTTGTGCGATTTTCGCCGGACAGCCGGCGGCTGGTGTCCGGTGCGTACGATGCACAGGCGATTCTCTGGGACGTTCAGACGGGGCGGCCGGATCGGATCTTTCCGACGCCCGTAGAGACTCGCTGGGCAGATTTCCGCGCCGACGGCCGCCGTCTGCTCACGCTGGGCTCCGGGACGGAACGAGGTATGGGCCGCGTCATCCAATGGGACATTGCGACGCGGCAGCCGGTGCAAGTGATCGACGAGAGCGCGCGATTGGCATGGTTCGTCGACCAGGATGTTGCGGTCTTGATGCCCGACGACGAGTTGCGGCTGTACCGCCGTTCGGAACAGGATGCTCGACACGCGGCGAACCCGGCGGTGCTGGTTCCCGCCATGCTTGCGGATCTGAGGCAGCATCTGACTGCTCACGCCGGCTCGTGGCGGGTATGGAGCCCCGGACCATGTGCGGAAGCGGTAGCCGGAGAAGCTGCATCGGAACGCCCCGAGGCGGCTGTGTTACGCGGCCCCACCGGCAAGACCATGCCGCTGCCGTTGATGGGATCCGACCCTGCAGAGTTCGTAGACGTCTCGCCCGATGGCAGGTGGCTGTTGACCAGTTCCAGGCGACCCACGCCGCGCAGCGATCGTACACGGATTGTACTCTGGGACTTGGCGGCACCGGCCGTCACGCGTTCCTTCCCCGGCTCGATGGGCCGTTTTCATCCGGACGGACAGCGCGTGCTAGCCGGCGAAGCGAGGAAGTTGCAGCTGTTCCGTATCGCCGACGGCCAGCCGCTACGGACCTACGAGATCGACTCGGGCGCGTTCGAATCCGCTCGTTTCGTCGCCGATGGACGGCAGTTGTTGACCGCGTCGGGCGACTGGTACGACGGCAACGAAGGTCGGGTCCTGCTCTGGGATGTGGAGACGGGCGAGGTGTCGCGCGACTACTTCACCGAAAGAACCGCGGTGTACCAGGCCGTGATGGACCGCGAGGAGAAGCGGTTGTTGGCGACGTTCACCTTCGGCGATGGGGGCGGGGTTGATAAACTCGGCCTGTACGACGCCGGGTCGGCGGAACCGCTGGATACGCTCTCCAAGGAGGATCACGCCTTGTGGACTCTTCGCGTCGCGCCCGCGACGAATCGGTTCGCGGCCGGAAGCGATCGACAGACCGCCGTGTGGGATCTGAGCGACTTGCGGCTGCTGCAGCAGTTTCCCGGATTGCCCGGTCCGTTCAGCATCGACGGACGCCTGCTGGCAACGTTCGTGCGTTCGTCGAGGGCGACGCTGCTGTGGGACCTGGAGAACGGACGCTATCTCGGTGCCTTCGACGCCGAGATCACCGGTTTCCATCCGGGCGGTGCGATCGCGTTCACACAAAACCATCGAGCTGCACTCGGATTGCTCGAGCTGCGGACCGGCCGGCAGATCGCCGAGCTGTTCACGTTTGGCGAGGATCAGTGGCTGGCCGTGACGGCCACCGGCGAACTGGCCGGATCGGACGAGGGCCTGCAGCGGGTGACGTGGCGGGTACGGCAGGAGCAGGGTCATGAGGTCGGGGCGGACCCGGAACATAGCGCGCGGCAGTACCGGCCGCAGCAGGTGGCCGACGCCCTCACGCGCTCCCTCCCGGATGGGCAGCGTCTGACCGACGTGCTGGCCGATCGCACGCCGGTGCTGCCCGACGGCGTCCAGCGCCGGATTGCCGCGTCCGAGCAGCCGCAGCTGTTCGTCCGCAGCGCCGCGGCGTCTGCCTGCACCTGGCTGGACGCCGATGCTCAAGGCAATCTGCTGTTGGCCGCCTACGAGGACGGTTCCGCGGCCCTGTGGCAGCTTTGGCCGGTCCGGTTGGTGCGTCATCTCCCTTCGATTGGTCGCAGACCTCAGATCGCTCTGACGCCCGACGGCGCAGTGGCGATCGTGGAAGGGCCCGAACGTGCCGACCTGACGCTCTGGGACACCGGCACAGGTCGGCAGCAGGAATTTCTCAAGGCGCCGGACAAGGAGCAAGACGAGCGGATTGCGGCGCTGGCGATGCACCCGCAGGGACGTTTTCTGGGCGTGCTGTACCACGGCTTGGACGACGGCTCGCTCGGCCGGACGATGATCTGGGATCTGCAGACGGGACGGGTGGCGCACCGGCTGAACGATCCCTCGCCGCGCCGCATGACCGACATCGCCTTTACGCCGGACGGTTGCCGTCTGGTCGTCGCGTATCGGGCGGCATGGAAGGATCAGGACCAGCCCTGGGATCGCATCGACGTCTGGGACTGGCAGTCCCAGACGCGCGAGCGCACCATCCGTGGCGACGGATTCGGCGCGACAAGCCTCGCCTTCAGCGGCGACGGGCAGCGTCTGCTTGTGAAAGAGGGGTGGGAGCTGGTCGTTCGCGACTTCCAGACCGGCGAAGTGCTGGCTCGACGGTCTTTTCGGCACGGAATCCCGACGGGGGCGCTTTCCGGCGACGGCGCGACGATCGTCGGCTCGACACTGGGCGACGGCCGCCTGTTCCGCTCGACCGTCGCCGAGCCCGAGTGTTGGACGTGGACGCCGCCTGCGGAGGCCCGCTTTCCCAACAGCCGCTACGCCTATGCCTACAAGTTGTTGGTGATGAAGGATCGAAACCTGGTGTTCTCGCCTGGCAACGATGGCCAAATCCACGTCTGGAGCCTGGATTCGCTCCGTCCGGTGGCCGATCTGTTCACCCGCAACGGGCACCGCGATTGGATCGCGCGGACGTCAACTGGCGTCTTCTCGGCGACCGAGGGTGCGAGGCCACAATTGGCCTGGGAGTACGGCGGTCGCCGCTGGCCGTTGGAGCGTTTCGAGCGCTGGTTGGACCATCCGGAAACGGTCGCGGCGATTCTGAGCGGCCAGCCGGTTGAACCGCCGCAGGTGCCCGCCGAAGCCCTGCAGCAGACGGAGACGTTCCATATCGTGGACAAGGAAGCCCGTTCACCGCATGCCGCGGCCGGTGCCATGCGTCGGCGTGCCGCCGAACGGCTCAAGCAGGCGGGCGCGGAGCTGCGGACCAACCGGGACGATTGGGTTACCTTCGTGCATCTGGAACGTCGGCCGGTGGACGATGAACTGCTGCAGATGCTGCCGTGGCTGAGCGGTGTCGAGCGGCTGTACTTGGCCGCGACCGGCATCACCGACGACCAGCTTCGCCCGGTCGGGTTGATGCGGCACGTTCAGCGGCTGTCGCTGTGGGGCAACCCGATCACCGACGCCGGCCTGGCAGAACTGAGCGCGATGTGGTCGCTGGAGGTGCTGGACGTCCACGGCACCTCCGTCACTGCCGCCGGGCTCCGCCAGTTGCGTCTGTTGCCCGCACTGAAGACCCTGATCGTACCGGCCGCTGTCGACACCTCAACGCTGGCCGACGACTTCGATCGCCCCGGCTTGGAGATCATCGAGAGGAATTGATTCATGCGACTGAATTGGTATCTGCCCCCATCCCGTAAGAAAGGCGCATCATCGGCGGAACGGCCGGGATCGTTCCGCCATGCGTTGAAACGTTTGGGTCCCACCTGGCTGGCCTCGCCGCTGCGCCGCGTGGTCCAGTCCGTGTGCCTGCTGGTGTTCCTGGGCCTGTTCTTCTACGTCTGTTGGCCGTACACGGCGCGGCCGGCAAACACCTGGTCCGGCTGGTTGCCGGTCGAGGTGAATGCGGAGACGGGCGCGGCGACGTTGGCCGCGGAGCAGCCGCCGGCGGTCCCGTTGCACAGCGGGGCGATCGTGCATGTCAGCGACGCGGGCGCGGGCCAGTTCTACCTGGGAAGCTTCCGGGTGGAGCGTGCCGAGATACTGGAGTTACAACTGGTGCCGGTCCAGACGCTTGGGCGCGAGCAATTGGATCAGATGGCGGCCAGTTTCGGCCCCTGGTCGCTCGGCGAGCAGGCCCCCGGCAGCTGGCCGTCGCATTATGCGGACAGCTTGCGTGCCAAGGAGCGGCTGGCCGCCGAAGCGTTTCTGATCATCGATCCGTTGGTCAGTCTGTCGACGGCCATCGCGGCCCGCAGCTGGGTCTGGTCGTTGACAGCGGCGGCGGCGATCCTGGCTCTCTGCCTGCTGTTGCCGCGAGGTTTTTGCGGCTATGTCTGTCCGCTGGGCACGTTGATCGACGTCTTCGATACCGCGATTGGCAAGCGAGTCCGACGATTTCACGTTGCGGCCAACGGCTGGTGGGTGCATCTGAAATACTTCCTGTTGGCCGGCACGCTGGCGGCTTCGCTGCTGGGCGTGCTGGTCTCGGGTTATGTGTCGGCGATCCCCGTGGTGACGCGGTTTTTGAACTTTGCGCTCAGTCCCCTGCAGATGGGCTTGACGCGAAGCTGGCATCAGGTGCCGCCGTGGGGCGCCGGGCACTGGCTATCGCTGGGCTTGTTCGCGCTGGTGTTGGGTTTGGGCCTGCTGCGACCGCGGTTCTGGTGCCGGTACGTATGTCCCAGCGGCGCGTTGTTCTCGCTGGGCAATCTGTTCCGGGTGACGGAGCGGAAAGTCGAAACGACGTGCATCGACTGCGGCAAGTGCGTCCAGGTCTGCTCGTTTGATGCGATCCAGCCCGACTTTACCACTCGCACGGCCGACTGCACCTTGTGCCAGACCTGTGGCGGCGTCTGCCCCCCGCAGGCCATCAAGTTCGTCGCGCGATGGAACGGCACGGCCCTGAAAGCGGCCGACGATCCGCCGACGGGGGACACCTCGATCGGACGGCGGGGGTTTCTGACCACTGCGGCCAGCGTGGCGGCGGGGCTCGCCGGTGGTGCGGCCCTGGCGTCGGCAACGCGGACGTTCGGAGCGGGACTGGACCATCCGGACCGCTGGCTTCCCGTACGTCCGCCGGGCAGCGTGCCGGAGCAGGCGTTTCTGCAGCTGTGCATTCGTTGCGGCGAGTGCTTTCAAGCTTGCCCGAACAACGTCCTGCAACCGCTGGGGTTCGCCCAGGGCTTGGAGGGCCTCTGGACGCCGCACGTCGTGGCCGACTGGTCGGGCTGCGAACCGAGTTGCTGCAACTGTGGGCAGGTCTGCCCCACGGGCGCGATCCGAGCGCTGCCGCTGGAGGAAAAGCGGGTCGTGCGGATGGGGTTGGCCGTGCTCGATCCTCACACGTGCCTGCCGCTCGCAGGTCGCGAATCGTGTCGATTGTGTGTGGACGAATGCGTCGCCGCCGGCTATGATGCGATCGAGTTCTTGAGGGTAGGGACCGAAATCGATGCTTTCGGGCTGCCCGTCGAGGATTCCGGCTTTCTCGCGCCGGTGGTTGTGGCGCACAAGTGCGTGGGCTGCGGATTGTGCCAGACCCGTTGCGATGCCATCAACCACAAGCAAAAGGGGCTGCTGCAGGAATCGGCCATCGTCGTCCAGGCCGGACCGGGACGGGAGGATCGTTTGCAGCAAGGATCGTATCTCGCCCTGCGAGCCGCCGAAGCCGCCCAGCGGGAGGAAAGTCAGCGCGCCGTGCAAGAGGCGGCCGGTTCTACCGGCGGCTACCTGCCTAGCTTTCTGGAGTCCCCCGAAAACGAACTGCCATGACCGTTGCGAAATCGGGGATTCCGCGGGCCGCATCTGCTCGTGGCAGCAACCCAGTCTATTCATCCCTTTGGCCATCCCCCTCGATTCGCGGATCCGATCCGGCGATTGACGAATTCGGGAACGGCACTTGCCTTTCTCGTCGGTGCGGCCTATTCTGGCGCCGGTGGTTTGCAGCAGGCGGTGCAGCGGGGATTCGGCAACATGGAGCATCCTGAGCAGAAGATTACAGCGTTGAGCGACGCCTTGGCGGGGGTCATTCGCGGCAACCGGGAGAGTATCGAGATCCTGGTGATTTCGTTGCTGTCCAACGGCTCGGTCTTGATGCAGGACGTCCCGGGCGTCGGCAAGACGACGTTGGCCAAAGCGGTAGCGAAAGCGGTGGACGTCCAGTTCCATCGCGTCCAATTCACTCCCGATCTGTTGCCCGCCGACATTTTAGGCTCTTCCGTCTACAACCCCGTCGAGGGCACGTTTACCTTTCGACCCGGGCCCGTGTTTTGCAATGTGCTGTTGGCGGACGAGATCAACCGCGCCTCGCCGCGAACGCAATCGGCCCTGCTGGAAGCCATGAGCGAGTCGCACGCCACGATCGAGGGTCAGCGGCACGACCTGCCGGCCCCCTTTCTGGTGTTGGCTACGCAGAATCCGATCGAGTTCCACGGCACGTACCCGTTGCCCGAGGCGCAATTGGACCGCTTCCTCGTCCAACTGCAATTGGGCTATCCGGACAAACAGACCGAAGTCCGCATCCTGTACGCGCACGCCGAAACACAACCGGTCGATCAACTGCAGCCGATCTTGAGCAAGCAGGACGTCCTGGCCCTGCAAAGCCTTGTCCGCACCGTTCGTGTCGAACAGGCCGTCTCCGAATACCTGGTCGAGATCGTCCGCCGGACGCGGGAGGACCCGCGATTGAAATTGGGTGTCAGCCCCCGCGGGTCGTTGATGTTATTTCGCGCCTGTCAGGCTGCGGCGCTGGCGGCGGGACGCTTGTACGTCCTGCCGGACGATGTACAGCGGCTCGCACCCTACGTCTTGCCGCATCGCTTGGCCATGACGGCCAAAGCCAAATACGGTGGCACGTCCGCCAAGGACATCTTGGCGGAGATCCTGCAGCGAGTAAGGGTTCCCTCATGAATTGGGAACGGTCGGCGGTTTACCGCTACCTGCGCTACCTGTGGACGTATCGGTTCACTGCGGGCGGCAAGTGGGTGATTGCCGGGCTGTTCTTTTCCGCTGCCTTGGGCAGCGCGACGGTCGAGATTCCCATCTACCAGATCTTTTGCGCCCTGTTCGTGCTGCTGTGCGTGGATCGTTTCGCCGGCTTCCTGCTGCGGCCCATCCTGGCAGTCCGCGGTACTTTTCCCGCGCAAGCCACCGTCGGGCAGGTCGTCACAGGACGATATGAACTGGTCAACCAAGGGAAGCGAACCGCGTATGATCTGGGGCTGCGGTTCTTTCGTCTACCGCGCAGCTTTAGCGCCTCGGAACCGGAAACGACGCTGGGCCATCTGAAGTCGGGCCAGCAGCTGTCAACCACCGTTGGCCTCCGGCCGCATCGGCGGGGGCTGTACTTGCTGCCGCCGCCGCGAGCCTACTCGACCTTTCCCTTTAACCTGACCCGCGACGGCCGCTCCCAAGCCGAGACGCCCAAGGTGTTGGTCCTGCCTCATTTCCATCCCCTCGCCGGACTGGACATCCCGATCGGCACCCGCTATCAGCCGGGCGGAATCGCGCTGACCTCGAACGTCGGCGAGTCGCCGGAGTACATCGGCAATCGGGAATACGTGCCGGGCGATTCCGCGCGGCGGATTGATCATCGCTCGTGGGCCCGTCTGGCCCGACCCGTCGTGCGGGAATATCAGGAGGAATACTACTGCCGCGTGGCGCTGGTGCTGGACACCTTTGTTCCGCCGCGGCGTCGAGCCGGCCGGGAGGGGTTCGCCGATCTGGAAGCGGCGATCAGTCTGTCCGCCGCGGTGGCCGACGCGCTGTCGCGCGGCGAGTACTTGATCGACCTGTTTGCCGCCGGCCCCGAGTTGTATGTGTTTCGCGCAGGCCGGCACACCGCCCATTTCGAGAACATCCTGGAGATCGTCGCCTGTGTCGAAGCCTGCCGCCGCAATCCTTTCGAGACGATCGCGCCGGCCTTGGCGGACGAGTTGACGAACATCTCGACGGTGATCGGTGTGTTTCTCGACTGGGATGCCTCGCGCCGTCACCTCGCCCGCACGGCGGTCGAAATGGGCTGCAGCGTCAAGGTGCTGATTGTTCGGGACGGCGAGACGTCCGAACCGATCGACTTTGACGAAGGCCAGGTCGTGCCGTTGACGATTGCGCAGATTCGACAAGGAGGCATCGAGGTGCTGTGAGTCCGCAGCGGAGTGTCGGTTTTTTCCTGGTGGTTCTGCAAGCGGTAGCGTTGGGCTACGGCTTTCGCACCTGGGGCTTCTCGGCCGCCGTGCTGGTGGCGGGACTGATTGGCTGGCTGTCCCGTGTGCGATTGGCCTCGCCGCAAACCGCGCTCCGCTGGCCGCTGCTGCTGGCGGTCTTGTACGTCGTCCAACGAACCGTGGTCCCACGGACTTGGTATGCGGGAGCCCAGAGCTTTCTCTTTCCGGACGCCTGCCTGACCGCCGAGTACTTTCTCGTGTTCCAGGTGGGGCAATTCTTCGTCCGCCGCGACGGGGACCGGCTGCCGTCGTACCTTCCCATTCTCGCGATGGTGGCCATGATCTTTGCCGCGGACGTGCAAGTCCGGGGCCAGGCACGAGGGGTTTACCAGGCATTCTCGCTGGGCCTGATCTTCCTGTCGGCCGCCTATTTTGCCGCTTGCCGGATCCCCAGCGAAACGTCTCCGGCGCGACCTTCCGCGGTCCGCGGCGTGCTGCTCGGCACGGTCCTTCTGGTCACCGGCGCAATGGCCTGGTTCGCTGCCAGCAGCCTGTACACGAACGCCCGTCAGATCGAAACCATCCTGGTCAGGATGACTCGTTCCTCGCCGCCGGAATCCGCCGGCTTCTCCGGCCAAGGCAGATTGGGAAGCGTCTCCCAACAGAAGGAGAACGCCGGAGACCGCGTCGCGTTGCGCGTTTGGGCCGAACGGTCGCCGGGCTATTTGCGGGGCCGGGCCTTTGACACCTATGCGCATTCCGCCTGGCAAACCAGTCACGGTCGGATCGCGCTGACGGCCGAGTCGGACGAGCGTTTGCCTCGGGAACTTCGCAACGGCGGCCACGTACGGACGTTCGTGTTGTCTCGATCGAGCCCTAAGGCGTGGCAACGGATGGAGATTTGGCCGAACCAGTCGTTTCGGCAAGCGGTCTTTGTGCCCGCCGGCCTGACCGCGCTGCAGGCGCCGTTCGAATCCCTGACCCTCGACCCGCATGGAATTCTGGAGACGGAAGACCTGCCGGTGGGCCTTCCCTACATCGTCTGGTCGTCCACGGCTGCCGAAATCGACGACATGCCAGAGTGGCCAGCGGGCGCCGACCGCTGGTCCGACAAGCTCGCCACCCTCCAGCATGCGCTGACCGCGCTGCCCGCCGATCTCGACCCGCGCGTCCGCGAGTTGGCCGAAGAGGTGGTCGGCCGATCGGCGACCGACAGCGAAAAGATCGCCGCCGTGGAACGATTCTTTCTCGAGAACTTCCAATATCGGTTCGGGATCGACGTTCCCGCTCAAGCCGATCCGTTGACCCATTTCCTGCTGGAGAGGCCCGCCGCCCACTGCGAATACTTTGCCAGCGGCGCAGCGGTGCTGTTGCGTGCCGTGGGGGTGCCCTGCCGTTACGTGACGGGGTTTGTCGCCGTGGAGCAGAACCGCCACGGCGGCTACTGGGTGGCTCGAAACCGGGATGCTCATGCGTGGGTCGAAGCCTTTGATCGAGAGCGCGGCTGGGTGCTGGTCGAGGCCACGCCTGCCAGTGGCGTTCCGCAATCGGTGTCGCCGCCGGCGACCAGTCAGATCTGGGATGCCTGGCGCGCCCGCTGGCAACGCGCCTTGGCCGCGATCCGGCAAGGCGGGCTGAGGGCGATCCTGGCTGCAGCGGCGAAATGCCTCCAGCGTCCCGAGTTGTGGGCCGCGTTGCTGCTGTTCGCCGCGGCGTGGATGCTTCGGCGATTCGTGTACCGGCTGCGTCCAGCGTCTGCAATTCCGAGCGATCCACGGCTGGACGAACTGCGCCGCCTGTTGCAGCGCATGGACGAGCGCTGGCGCCGAGCCGGATTCGCACGGCAGCCTTGGGAAACACCCCATCAATTTGCCGCCCGGTTGCTCTCCATCTCGACGGCGGCAGAGCATTGTCAAGCCGCCGCCTGGTATCGCCGCTATGCCGCTTTGCGTTACAGCGGTCACGTTGATGACGATGCCGTGCGGGCGCTACGGGAACAGTCGGCGAACGGGCGCCGCATTCCCGGCGC
>Ga0351851_1143_pt1 | contig 26742 bp, 19 predicted proteins | sample TotcelHFGM3001N5_FD_206759 | JGI IMG/M metagenome (GOLD analysis project Ga0351851, IMG submission 206759) | Enriched cells from coal bed in the Powder River Basin, Montana, United States - Total cells FGM rep1 HSBNCT.FGM.300.1.N5 ...
AACTCCCCGACCTCGGCGCCAGCGGCCCCTACCAACTCGCCTTCAGCCTGCAAAGCCCCGCCGGTGGCGAAGGCGAAATCTACTGGACCACCAACGCACACACCCGGCTTCCCAAAGGACAGCGTCAGAAATTTGCAGTCCAATCCGGCACCCCGTGGCAGGACATCACCATCGCCATCGACACCCCGGAGAAGCTCTACGGACTGCGTATCGATCCTTCCCCGGCACCCGGCGAGGTGCGAATCAAGGATCTGAAACTCCAGGACGCTTCCGGCCAAACCCTGCATTCCTGGCCCTGAAACGCAAAATAGCATATCCTTTTTCCATGCTGAAACACCCCGCTCTCCTCGGCACCCTCGCCCTCCTCACTCTCGCCGCCGCGCCGCAAGCAGGCGCTGACGATGCCCCCGCAAAGTCACGTCCCAACATCCTCGTTCTCTACGCCGACGACTGGCGCTTCGACACCCTCGGATGCGCAGGCAATCCCGTGGTCAAAACGCCCAACCTCGACCAGCTCGCACGCGACGGCATTCGCTTCACCGATAACTGCGTCACCACCTCCATCTGCGGCGTCAGCCGGGCAAGCCTCTTCACCGGACAATGGATGTCGCGTCACGGCAATCCCGGCTTCGATCCCTTTAAAACTCCCTGGTCGGAAACCTACCCCGGCCTGCTGCGAGCCAACGGCTACTACGTCGGCCACGTCGGCAAATGGCACAACGGCCAGTTCCCCGCCAAAAACTTCGACTTCGGACGATCCTACTTCGGCAAATACTGGTTCGAAGAGCCCGACGGCTCACCCATTCACGTCACCAAGAAAAACGAAAACGACGCCATCGAATTCCTTCGCGAACGCCCGAAAAACAAACCCTTCTGCCTCACGCTCGCCTTCTTCGCCACGCACGCCGAGGACAACAACCCCAAGCAATACCTGCCGCAGCCCGAAAGTATGTCCCTCTATCAGGACGTCACCATCCCCGTGCCAAAAACCGCCACCGATGAAGCCTTTCACAAACTGCCGCCCTTCATCGCCAACGAAAAAAATGAAAGCCGCGTGCGCTGGCACTGGCGCTTCGATACGCCGGAAAAATACCAGGCCATGATGAAAAACTACTACCGCCTCGCCACCGAAGTGGACACCACCTGCGGACGAGTGCTCGCCGAACTGAAAAAACAAGGCGCACTGGACAACACCCTCATCATCTTCACCGGCGACAACGGCTACTTCCAATCCGAGCACGGCCTCGCCGACAAATGGTATCCCCACCAGGAAAGCATCCGCGTGCCGCTCATCGTGCGCGACCCCCGCATGGCTCCCGAAAAACACGGCAGCACCGACGATAACTTCACCCTCAACGTCGACATCGCACCCACCATTCTCGCCGCCGCGGGCATCGCGCAGCCCGCACGCATGCAGGGCCGCGACTTCGCGCCACTCTACCTCGCCGGGGAGAAGCCCGCATGGCGCGACGAGTTTTTCTACGAACACGCCATCATCAATAACAAAGACTTCATCCCCGCATCCGAAGCCCTCGTGCGCAAAGACTGGAAATACTTCTTCTGGCCGGACTTCGGCCTCGAACAACTCTTCGACCTGCGCTCCGATCCCTGCGAGGAAAACGACGTCATCAAAGACCCCGCCAACGTGCAGCGACTCGAAGAAATGCGCCAGCGCTTCGCCGAACTCAAGGCCGCCGCCCGATAGAGCACGGTTCCTTTTTACCTGCGCGGCCCCTCCCCTGCCTACTTGCTCAGAAAGAGTTCGAAATCGTCCAGATACAGCGAAACCGGCCCCTTGCCGAACGCTTTTGGCGTCGTTTCAAACATGACGGCAATCGTCGGCAGGGCAAATTTCTTCCATCCGCTCTCCTCCGCCGGGTTAAGCGGTCGATGCGCGCCATTGGCCACGACATCCACAATGTCCCGCGGAAGGAGCGCCTCATAAACAATCCAACCGGCATCGCGGGAATCCGGCAGGGGCGAGGAAGGCTTGGAGGGATTCAGGAAATGGCTCTTCATTTCGGGCGTGACCGGGGCATCCACGGGGTCGCCATAGTAGCGCGTCACGAAGGAAATACTCTCCTTGAACGCGCCAATGCTGGTCGCTTGAAACGCGCTTAGATGAATGTAAATCGGAATGGTGGACGGGTTCGGATTCCAGATACGGAACCGAATGCGATCGAACGCCAGCAAGGGCAGATCAAAAACAAGAACGCCCTGCCTGTTGCTCTTTGAAAAATCGAATGTGAGCTTGAGCGATTTGCCGGACGTGTCCGGCGCCGGTTCGCTGACGATTTCCCAGCCAGTGGTCGCGGCGGTAACGCGCAGCCTGCGGGTATAGTCAATTCCAGGCTCAAAATATTCCCAATGCACCGGCGTCTCTTCCGCAAAGAGCGTCCCTTGCACCAGCAGGCACACGGCAAAAAATGCGAGGCGTTTCATTACTTTGCGTCCTTCCATGATTTCAGATTTCCGTTGAGATCCAGCAGCCAGTCTCCTTTGGCCGGAAAGCGCCAGGTCGTCCAGCCGCCGGCGTCCGATCGCACCGGAGCGTTGATTTTTGCGTCGGCGACCAGGCGATATTTCTTGCCGGCAAATGCGTATTCGCGCACCGCGGCGTCGTTCCAATCCGGCGGCAGCGCGGGGTGGATGCGCAGGCCGTCCGCCACCAGCTCGATTCCCAGCACACCATCCAGGAAAAAGAGCGGGACCAGTCCCGACTCTGGAAATTCACGCAGGATGCCTGCGATGTCGGAGTGTCCTCGCATATTCGCCGGGTCACGCCGGATCTCATCGACCGCCGCCTCCGCGAGGATGGCATCCATACGGCTCATTGCGTCCACGATGCCGCGCACCCGCAGCCGGGCCATCAAGTCATAGTAGGAGACGTAAAAGATCGCGCCGCCGTTTTGAATTTGCTGCCCAAACGCGGCATTGCCACCCGGACGAATATCGAGCGCTCCATCCCAGGTATTCACCATAAGCGGCGAACCATGCACGGCGTCGACCGTATTGCTGCGCGGCGCAAACCCGAACGCATAGATGTCCCGGCCCGTCGAGTCGTCTCCATCGATCTGGCGTTTGCCATCCAGCCAATCGAGCACGCGCCCGGCCCGGGCCGGGTCCGCAAGGCCCCAGGCAAGAGCGGGCAGATTGACAAAGGTAAATCCGTAATCGTGCGGTTCGCCATTTTTGTCGATCCAGCCGATGTAGCGTCCCTTGGTTTCATCCCAGAAAGTTTCGTTGAAGCGTTTTTTTACGAGCGGGCGGAGCTCACGGAGTTCGTGCGCCCGCGCCTCGTTGCCAAGCGCCGCCTCCAGTTCGGCCATCCAGCGCAGGGACTCGTAGAAATAGGCATTGTTGTAAGCCGAGCGACCTCCAAAGAGCCAGAAATCCCAATAGTTGTCCCCTTTGCTGGCGGCCGTGCCGTCAATTTCGGGGTCCTCGACCGTGAGGAGTCCGCTGCGTCCGCCCAGCGTGTCAATCTGGTAACTCATGGCGCGGCGCGCCTTGTCCAGAACGGATTCGCCGCTTTGGGAGTCCTTCGCTTCCAGAAAAGAGCGATCCCTCGTTTGCAAATAAGCCCGGGCGACTGCCATCGCATAGATGGGGTTGGTCACGGTATGCCGGCTGTGCCCGAGGTGTTTTTCGCTGCCCGGCGAGGGCCAGGCATATCCGTCTTTCCCGACCGGATTATCGCGAATGTATTTTAAAAGCGCGTCCATTTCCGGGTGATCCGGAATCCATGTGAGTTTGCTCGCATCCCAAAACAGCCATTCACAACTCGGGATACCCAGCGCACCTCCATCCAGCGGACGCTCGGTCTGCCACCACGGGCTGCCGCGCGCAATCACTTCATTCGCAGCCAGGCCATAGTTCAACCAAAGATTGTCCCAGAGAGCCAGCCGCAGGGGATTCGGGCCGCCGGAAAAAATAGGCGCAGGTCCCGCAATGGCCTGCACACTGCCGAGGGCCACGCCGTATTTGCCATTCGAGAGACGCGAAGCCCGTGGCGAGGAAATGCGAATCGCGCTGGCGGCAAGTCCACGCAGGGGAATCCAAACCGCGTTTTTGCCAGGATCCGGAAAAAACACAAAAACCGCGCTCATGATCGGCTGCCACTCCTTGCTGGCATCGAGCTTGTATTCGACGGAGAAAAACTCCGGGAATGGCTCCCCCGCATGCCGCGTAAGAACAACCCAGTCCACCGTACGCGGTTCGCCAAAATCCAGCGCGAGCCAATTGCGCTGGAGCGGAGTCCCGCTCTCGGGGCTCTCCCAGTTTGCCATCGTTTTAAGCGGCTGCAATTGCTCCGGGCGGCTCGCATTGATCGCCCCTGATCCAGCGATGATCGCCCTGGGCGCAAGAAACTCCGGCCTGGCGGCAGCCGCGCCATCTTTGATCGTTACGCGGGAGGAATGCCAGGCCGATCCGCGACCGGAAAGACTCATCGCCATCCACCGCACCGTATAGTCGCCGGGAGCCTTCCACGCATGCTCCATTTCCATGCCAGCATCTCCGTAGACCCTGCCCGACGGTGTCCATGTCCCGTCACCCCAATCGTAAATGTAATAAACCATCTCCGGCACATCCCGGGAAAACGCTTTGACCGCCAGAGGCTCGCCGGTCACGCCCTTAAGCGGCGCGGCGGACAATGGTTGCGCGGCCGCTATTCCAGCAACAAGCATCCCCATGCGAAACAGGCCCGGAAGCGGACGGAACATTCGTCCTGGGAGGATGAAGCCACGCTGGGACAGGGCTTGCGGATTGCGAGGACTTTCGATTTCCGGCGGCCGAAAACTCCAACGAAGCGCTTTCAAAGCTGAAAAAAACATGCCTTTCATTCCATTGCAAATTTCAAAAATCCCACCCTGTTAGTGATTGCGGCGCAGGAGCTTCTCCTGAAGCCGGCGATTGCCATCCGCTATCACCTTTACGATTTCAGGATTCAGGTCCAGGGACACATCAAATCGGCCCGGCTGGTTCTGCTCCACTTTCCGGTCGGACTGATAGCACCACCAATACGTAATCGGAACTCGCGCATCGACAAGATCATCCACTGCCTTTTGAACCCATCGGGAGGCCAGCTCCTTTTCTTCAAAACTTTCGAACCACCCGGGACGCAGGCGCTTCCCGGCATTCTCACCGTCCGGATTGTCCCCGTGGGGAAGAGCGCCATACTCCCCAAGGATCATGGGTTTCCCAATTTTTCTCGCGATCTCCATGTAAGACTTCAAGTTAAGAAGCACGGGGAATCCGTTTCCATCCTGAATAAGGTATCCATCCGTCGGCACGGCATAATAATGGATGTCCATCACATCGATCGCCGTGTCGCCGAAGATAAGTTGATAAGCCTGCAAATGCTCGGCCACCGTGTCTGCTTTCCACCCGTTTCCGCAGTAGAGATTCCATGCAGACTCCCTAAGATGAGAGCCCCCGTTGGTCACCAGCCGGAGAGGGTCCCGCTGTTTGATAAAAGCCGTCACCTCATTGTAAAAACCAGCAAGCTCCTTTAGCGTTGGCATCCGCTGATCCCGGCTGATTCTTGTCCCTGGCATAATGTCGGCGCAATTGGTCAGCTCGTTGGAAATGTCCCACATGACGATGGTCTTGCGGTCCTTGTACCGGGCCAGCATCGCGTCGAGATACTCGTAAAGCAGCTTGCGGCTCGCTGACTCCGGATTGGCAACCAGCTCACGCAGATGCTCCTTGCCGGCATCCACCTTGCGGGCATGGTTTGGAATTTCGGAAAAACCTCCACACCCGATACAGGCATAAACACGCATCCCGTTCCGGTCACAAAGTTCATAAGTCTTGTCCAACGCCTTGAAATAAGCCGTCCTCCGGATGGGATCTTCGAAAAATTCTCTTCCACTCCACGGAACGGCAAAAATGCGAATCGTCCGAAACCCCAGGCTTTTGAGTTCCCTGAGAGCCTTATCCTGCCTCGCGACCATCGGATTCGCATCGTCCAGCTCCCGGCCCTGCTCGACCTCGCTCCAAAGCTGCCAGAAGAGATCGAACTTGTTGAAACTGATTTCAGCAAAGGGCCGTCCGTCCAGATAAAACCGGCCGTCCTTCAGGGATAGGACATCGTCCTGCGTCAAGGCGGGCTGCTGGCCGGAAGCGGAACCCGCCAGTGAGGCGAGCAGCGCGCAGGCGACCGGGCGGAGCAGATCAAAAATCCCTTTCATCGTATGGCGTTCCTCATGTTCCATTTTTTCTTGAGAGTCCCAATGGCTTCCAGGATCTGATCCGGCGTGCCGAACAGAACGAACGTCTCGTTTTGCAGAGCTTCGAGAACGTTCGGCTTGCCATGCCCGGGAGCCAGCATGCCGGTGAGGAAGTATCGGTTGCGGATATCCACCTGCGCCGGGATGACGCGAGAGAAAAGAATCTTGCCCTGGGTGCGGCGGTCTTCCTTGTAAACGACCCGGCCGGAGGTTTTGTCGATGCCGAGGATCTGGTTTGTGTTGATTTCGCTGGAGGGCGAATAAAGCGCGATTGCGGGAGATGTGGCGGGGTCGCTGCCTTTGGCCAGCACAAGAAATTCCGATTCCATCGTGACGGACGGGGATTTCCCCGCCTCGGCCGGCCCCGGAAGACGGAATTCCATTTCCTTGCCACGGCCACTTTCCAACTCCGGAAGACTCTGCCATGCGTTGTTCTCATACCACATGGGAACGGTGTATCCGGAATCGGACAAAATCCGGGTGCCGTATGCGGTGAAGATGACGCCGGACAGGTCCTCATCGGTGGCCGGTTGATTGCCCGGCATCGCGGGGGAGACATCCCTGGCCCGGACGGTTTCGTTGATCACCGCTTTCCCGTCGGAAAGATGCGCCTTTTTGCCGAACTGCCGGATCGCACCGGGCGGACGGGCATAAGTGTAGAGGGAATAAAAACGCAGAACCGGGATTTTTCCGCCGGCCAGTCCGGTGGCGTCCTCATAGACCCCTTCGAAATCGAACTCACTGCGCACCTCGTCGTCCTGAGTCAGGTTCGATTCCTCAATCCCGTCGGCATCGGAGTTCCCGTTGTCCTTGTAGCCCTTGAAATCCGGGGCCAAATCCTCGTGCTCGGTGAAATCGAAAACAGGATCCCCAAAAAGCGGGAGGTTGAATTTCGGGATCTTGATGGCGTGCCCGGTCGCGATCACCTCCACCGGCGCGCCGACGCCATCCAGAAAGCCAGCCTGGGTGGGATTGTAGCGTCCACTATGAAGCTGGTCGCGCACGGACCCCTGCCAGCCGCGCCCGTAGTTCGCCGAGACGATGTTCTTTCCGTCGCCGGGATCGACATAATTGAGATAGCCGCCCCCAAGATCGCTGACGCCGATCGTGATCTCCCCGATCTTGAACTTGTGGGTCACCGTGCAGGGATCGCTCGGCTGCACAATAGGCATCTTCTCCCCGGCCCGGCAGAACCCTGCAAGCCCAAGCAGTAAAAGCGCTATTGCCATTCTCATGATTCCAAAGAGGGTTCCCAAAGCGTGCCGCGCTCGGCCGACCGGGTCGGATTATTGCTTTTTAAGGGAAATGGATTTAATGACCGGTAAATACTCCGTGGCACCGGAATCCAGGCCGGTAAAGTCCACGCGCAGAACGCTGAAATCCGGCGCATGCGCAAGCGTGTCCGAGATTGTCTCGGTGGCATTGGATTCGAGATCCGTAATGCCTGCCGTAAAAGAGCGATCGGCAGGATCGTAAGTCAGCGTCATGCGGCAGGTGGCCTCGGGGTTCATCGGCATCACCGCCCCGTGCAAAACCCGCGACTCTCCACTGGTACCGAAAGTCACGTCGACCCGGGTTTGGGAGGACTCCGGCACGACCGCATCCCTCACCGACAAATTGTCTCCAAGGTCCTTGATGCTCGCCAAAAGCTCCCTGGAATCCATATTGGCAAACCCCAGCCACACGCCACGCACACCTCCCGACTGGAGCCATGCATTTCCTGGAATTACTTCCAGCTCTACTTCCACCGGAGCGCCACTCACAAACCATTCCGGATCCACCTGAATGTAGATACTCGCATTTTGAGCCCCCGGCGCGACGGCAAGCCCCTTGCCCGGCGCAAAGACGATTCCCCGGCTGTCCGGCGTCTCCCATTGGGCATCTCCCGTAAAAATATTATTCTTCCTTAAGAAATCCCCTGCGTGGATTTCATCACGATCCGGCACTCCCGGCCCGTAATCGAAGGTTTCCGTAAAGACGGTTTCCGCCGCTCCTGCCGTGGCAAAGAGCGGAAAAACCGCAAGGGCAATCGCGGCGCGGAGGGGGATCATGGTTATTTCAGGGTTTGCGGTAGATAAAATTCAACGCCAGGTCCGATTCCGTAGGTTTGCCATTTAGATAGGCCTGCCCGTCCGCAAAGACATCCGTGGGGTAAGCCCACAGCTGGAGCTCCTGGCGATGCACCGGCTCTTTGGGACTCATCTCGATGTAAAAAGTTTCCCCGGGCTTCACCGGCGCATCCAGCTCCGCCACGCAGGGATAGAGCGAGTAGAGGTGCGTGCGCGGGACGACCGTCGATGCCAGCACTTCTCCTTCCGGCCCGCCACGGCGCAGCTTCACCACAAGATCCGACGATGCGATTTTTTTCATCTGATAGGGCAGCATCCAGCTGATCGCATGCAGGAAATCTCCATCCGCTTTGAAAGATTGCCCGATCACCTTTTCCTTCCCGAAATCCAGCGGCTTATCCATCGCCGGAGACGTAAACGCCGTGGCCACGACACGATACTTGTCATCGTATTCCATGAATTCGGGATCGTTGTCGGGGATCTCCGAGCGGTAGGCTTCGAGCCGGGCACGCAAGCGGTCGAGTTCGGCGGAATATTCCGGATTTCCGGCGAGGTTTACCGCTTCGTCCGGGTCATTCTTTAAATCGAAAAGCTGTTCGTATTTAAACCGCGGGTCCAGATAGCGGATGTATTTCCACCGGGCATCCCGCACCCCGATGCTGCTGGGGATGTCACCGGGGAACATGATGAAATTGTACTCGTAAAACATATCCTTGCGCCAATCCGCCGGCACCTCCCCCTCCAGCAACGGCACCAGACTGCGGCCCTGCATGGTCTTCGGAGTTTCCAATCCAGCGAAATTCAGCATCGTCGGCGCCATGTCGATCGAGAGAGCGAAGGCATCGACCGTTCGCGCCCGCTGTGCCGGGGCAATGCGAGGATCATAAATGATCAGCGGCACGCGCAGGCTGGGCTCGTACATCAGCCATTTGCCATACATGCCGTATTCAAAGAGAAAGTGGCCGTTGTCGGAGGTAAAAATAATCACCGTATTGTCCGCAAGTCCCCTGGATTTCAACATCTCGCGAATCTCTCCCAGCGAACGGTCCACGCCCGTGATGAGTCCGTAATACTGGCGCGTCCACTCTTCCCCAATCGCCTGCCAATCCTTGACCGTTTTTCCGTTGAGCGTGAGTCGATCGGTGCGAAGGAATGCCGGGAATTTCGCCACAGCCTCCTCACTCAGGCTTTCCGCCAGAGGAATCCTGGTCTTTTTATAAAGAGCCAGGCATTCCGGCGCCACCTCGCTCCACGGCCCGTGGGGAGCCTTGTAGCTGACGGAAAGACAAAAAGGTTTATCCTTCGGCGCAGAGTCTAAAAATTCCTCGACCTGGGAGGTCATGATATTCGTCAAATGCCGCCCACTCTTGCCCTCGGGCCAGTATTCCCCCTGTTCCTCCACGGCTTTCCAGTAATCGAATTGTTTCCCATCCTCCTCCATGAAGCTGTTGATCGTCGCTCCGACCCCCCATTTGCCGATGAATCCCGTGTAATAACCCGCCTTCCGCAGCATCACGGGATAGGAGGCTTTCAATTGGGCATCGCTTAATGCTTCGGCAAATCCCCGGATACTGTTCGTCCTCGAATATTGGCCCGTCAGAATACAGGCGCGATTCGGCGCACATACGGAAGTTGTAACAAAGGAATTCTGAAAATTCGTCCCTTCCCCGGCCAGCTTGTCCATTTCCGGTGTAATCACCAACCGATTGCCGGTGGCTCCCAAGGTATCGGCCCGCTGATCATCCGTGAGCAAAAACAGGATATTGGGCCGGCCAGCCGGAGGTTCCGCCCCCAACAGCGGAAGACTCTGGCTGAAAGTGAAAAGCAACCCCTGCGCGAGAAAAAACCAGCGGAGACGGGAAGGAAAAAGCGAACTGAACATACGTTTGGTGAGTTGAGATAAAAGGGAACCGACGAATTATTACATTAACACTTTTTACAAAACTCCAGTCGTTTTGTTTGTTTCATACGTCTCTCCTGCCGGGCCGGGAGGGTTAAGGCGCTCATTGGGTCGTAAAACTTTCTCATCATTTGCTGCTGATTAAGGGTTCTCCTCGTCTGTCTTGTTAATGGCATCCACTGTCTTGCCTGCGCTTTTTTTCCCTTTTTGCTTCTGTCCACCAAAAGGCCTGGTTATGGCCGCGGGACGGGCATCCTTGTATTGGTCGAGTGCGCCTTGCAGCAGCTTTGCCGCCGCGGCAGCTTCGCCGGAAAGCGCCGAGACCTTGAGCGGGTGCTGCTCCTCGATGTCGGTGCGCAGATCATAAAAATCGCCCGTGCAGGAAAGTTTAAAGTCCCGCGTGGCAGCAAACTCGGCCACGATCTCGGCCTTGGGAGCATACCAGGAGTAATACCAGTCCCGCGGATTGCCTTTTTCACCGAGCACCTGCGGCAGGAAGCTCCGCCCATCGACACTCAGCTCCTCGGGCACGGGAATGCCTGCGATATCGCAAAGCGTCGGCAGAAAATCGCTCGTATCCACCAGATCGGTTGAGACTTTGCCGACGGCCGATTTCGCTGGCCAGCTCACGATCAGCGGCACGTGCATGCCGGCGTCGGTCGGAAGCCCCTTGCCTCCGATGAACTTGCGATCGCCCATCATGCTCGGAACCCCGCGCTGGGTGCCATTGTCCCCGAGGAAAATGACGATCGTATTGTCCCGAATGCCGAGTTCGTCCAGCTTCGCGAGTAATTTCCCGACCAGCTTGTCGGTGTATTCCACCATGTCGGAGAAGTGCTCGTGGATGCCATCGGAGCGAAGGAAGTCTTTGACGCCTTTCTTTTCTCCATAATCAGGACTGTCGGGCGTGGCCTGGAAGGGTGCATGGGTCAGCATCAGCGTGTAATAAAGAAAAAAGGGGGCGTCTTTTTCCCGCTGGATGAAATCGAGCGCGTAATCGCTGACGATGTCGGGCCCATATTCCTTATCCGTCCAATCCTTCCGCACCCCGTTGATTTCGAGGCCTGGATTCATATAGCGGGATGGAGCCTCCCTGGCGGCCCGCGTATGTTGCCAGAGGCAATATTCGTCAAAGCCAAATTTCTTCGGCAGTTCCGGATCTGTCCCCAGCTGCCATTTGCCTGCCATGCAGGTCGCGTAACCGGCTTTTTTAAGGATGTTTGCGAACGTCAAGCTCCCGGCATCCATCTGTCCGAAATCCAGATAATTTCGCACATTATACATCCCTGTCATGATCTGGACGCGTGTCGGCGTGCAGACCGGCTGGGCGTAGCAGGCAGCGAAGCGCACGCCATCCGCCGCAAGTTTGTCGAGCACGGGGGTCTTGTAAGATGTGCCCCCATCCGCTCCGACGCATTCGTAGCCCATATCATCAGCCAGGATGAGGACGATATTGGGGCGCTTCGCTTCGGCGGCATGGATAACCGTCACGGACAGAGCCAGCCAGCCAATTAAAAGATATTTATCCATTCGAAATGGGAAATGTATTTTCCATACCCATTGCCTCTCATGAGGCATGGACGATGAAGGCGCATACCCTCCACCATTCTCCTCCGGTTCTCACTCGTTCGCGGCGGAGGTGCCAGCCGCTTTGTCCGCGGACTGCAGGGTCAGATATTTCTCCGCATAACGCGGGCCGATGGTTTGCTGCGACTCCGTATTGTAGTGGAGGTTGTCGCCGATGCTGCCGGTGAGGTCGCGGGCATCCACGCAGGCGGTATGGGGACGCTGCGCTGGCAGGTCCATAAGGACTTCATTAATCTCCTTCACACGCGGGTAAGCCTTTTCCTTTTTCGCAATGAAGGAGCCGATGGTGCAGGCGATAAACGGCAGGTCTTGAATACCCAAATCGGCGCGGAGAGTATCCACCACCTTGAGGAATTTTTCCTGATACTGGGGATACAGCGCTTCCTTGGCATCGGATTCGCCCTGCAACCAGAGTGCGCCGCAGAGACGGGTCCTGCCGGGAGGCCCTTCCTTAAGCGCCAGCTTCGCGCGCCGAAGCGCCTCATCGTACAGACTGCGGGGAACACCCTTCTGCCACTGGCTGACCTTCGAACCTCCGACGGCGCAGGGAATGAGGCCAATCATCACATCCGGCTCCTTCGCCGCAAGAACTTGCGCAAACGACAGTCCCGGTCCGACACCCGCATTGCTCGAGCCATCGATCCGGTCCACCCGGCCATCGACATGCAGCGGATCCCGCGCCACCACCCATTGGTCGTTCTTCATCTGCATCGTCACAATGCGTGGGTTGCTCTCCTGATTTGGAGGCACCTTGCCTCGGCCTTTCATATTCGACTGCCCCATAAGAAGGAACAAATCGAGTTCTCGCACCCCTTCCGGCAGTTTCGCGATATCCACCGGCTGGGCGGGAGAGGTTGCTGCCTTTTGCGGTTCATCGGCAAATGCGATGGCTGCGGCAGCGAATGTCAGAGTCAGGATGTGGCGTATTTTCATGCTGCGGTAAAATTTAAAAAAATTTGAGAACTCGAGACCGTGCGCCATCGTGCTTCTCTTTCCCTATTTTCGCGGTCAAGCCCCTCCCCCCACGCTCTGGAGATGCTTCTCCAGCTGGTCGTGGAACTGGGCCACCAGAGCGGCTTGGGCAGGCTCGTCCGCAAGATTTTTCAGCTCATGCGGATCGGTTTCGTGGTCGTAAAGTTGCCGTCCAGCTTTCCCGCCATCCCATTCGATATACCGATAGCGTCCATCCGTAAGGGCATGCCCCATGAGCTTGGTATGCGTGGAGAGCATGGTGCTGAAAGCCACAGGCTTGCCCTTTGCGGACGGATCGGCCAGCAGCGGCTGCAAATTCATACCCTGCACGCTGTCGGGCACGGAAAGCCCCGCCATTCCCGCGAGGGTCGGGTAGATGTCCACTTGCTCCACCAGTCCTTCGCTCACTCCAGGTTTCACACCCGGTCCGGCAACGATGAGAGGCACATGCGTGCCCTCCTCGAACAACGTCTGTTTTGCCCACAATCCATGCTCGCCGAGCTGGTATCCGTGATCACCGGTGAGCAGGACGATGGTATTTTGGTCCAGATTCAACTCCTTCAGTTTATTCAGCACGCGCCCGACCTGGGAGTCGACCCAGGCCGCCGAGGCCAGATAGGCACGCCGTCCCGCACGCGCCTGGGTATTTGTGGGCGCCGTGTAGCGGAACACATTGTTATTGGGCCGCAACGCCGCGTCAGGAATGTCTGAACGATCCTCTCCATCCGTCTGGTAAAATGCAGGCATGGCGATTTTCTCAGGATCGATCCGGTCAAAAAATGCCTTCGGCGCCACGTACGGCGTGTGCGGCCGAATGAACCCTACCGTAAGGAAAAAGGGCTTTTTTTCGCTCTGGAACGTCTCCATCGTCTCGATCGCCCGGCTGGCAATCTCATAGTCCGTAAAATCCATGCCGGGATGCGAGGACGCGGCAAAATTGCAATTGTAGTCCTTGCTGCTCTCTCCATCCTCCCCGCCCTTTTTCCCTGCCTTCTTTTTCTTTTCTCTCGGCGGATCGGACAGGTCGCCCTCACTCGCCTCAGCCAGCTTCGCTTCGTCGAGAATCGCGCTGTCCTTGGAAAGCGGCGCGCCCAATTCCACATCCAATTTTTCCTTCGTGCCACCCTTGTGGAAGACCTTTCCAATCCGGCCCACCGCATACCCCGCATCCTTGAAAAGTTCCGGCAAAGTCACCACATCCGGCAGCGCCTTGCGGAAATTAACCGAAAGGTCGTAAACCTTCGTGCGCTCCGGGTAGCACCCAGTGAGAAACGATGCCCGCGACGGGTTGCAAAGCGAAAATTGCGTGTAGGCGCGATCAAATCGCATGCCTTCGGATGCCAGCCGGTCCATTTGAGGGGTCTGCGCATCCCTGTCGCCATAGCTCCCCAGCGTCGTCGTAAGGTCGTCCACGATAATGAACAGCACATTCGGCCGGGAGGCCTCCGCCGCCACGGCCATCCTCCCAAACATGCCAATGGTGAAAAAAAGAATCGGGAGGAATTTTAGGGAGCTCATACGAATAGTTTATTCTAAAACACAAGATTGCACCGTTTGTTTCGCGAATTTTCAAGACCGCCCACCCCGGCGAGAGAGAAGTGGCTTTCTCGCAAAGAATGACGGCGCATGACCTTCCGTGCCGGCAGCATCGCTTTCAGCGTCCTGCATGGATTAAGAATGATCCATCTCCAGGAGTCTTCGACGGCTTTCAAGGAACGTAATATCTTCGTCAGCACCAACGCGATCGCACGGGCTTCGTTGATCGCCGGCAGGGTGCAAGCCTTGAATATTGGCAAAATCCGCCTTCCCACGAGGCCTGGCAGGGCAAAGACGGACGGGACTCCTCTTTGTTTATTCAGCGGTTGCTTAAAACAGATCGGAGTGAGTCCCTGTTCTTTCCAGACGAAGCTCATCGTCGAGAGTCTTGTAGATCAGAACCCAATCCGGCTCAATATGGCAGTCGCGATGCCCGCTCCATTGACCTCCAAGTGGGTGATCGCGATTCCTGGGATGCAAGGGGGTTCCCGCAAGAATAAGATCCGTCACAGCTCGTATTTTTGCGAGGTCTTTGCCTCGTTTTTGCAATCTCTTGATGTCCTTCTTAAATTGCTTGGTTTGGGTGAGCCTCACTTGTCCCACGAGGCATAAAGATCCTCTGCTGTACCGAACGTCTCGATCTCTTGATTTTTGTCGCTTTTAGCCAGCACCGAGGCGGTCAAGCGGTTCGGAACGTGCAACTCCAGTGGGAATGATTTTCTGATGGCGATCTGCCGATAGAAAAGCCGGATGGCTTCTGTCGGAGTCATCCCCAAAGCATCGAGCACTTTCTCGGTTGCGATTTTTGTCGCCTGGTCAATTCTGGCATGCACCACCGCAGATTGTGACATGAGGCGATTGTATCACAGACGCAACACGCACGTCAACCGCGGGATCTGCTTCAAGGCCGTTGATGGAGGCTGCAAGCCTTGAATATTGGCAAAATCCGCCTTTCCACGAGGCCAGGCAGGGAGCTTTCTGCGATCAGGCTATAGGCGCCTCTTCCCCCCATCCGTGCGATCCGTGGTGAAAAAGCGAAGACGCCACGACGGCTCCCCCCCTGCCATGCTGATAGTAAGAAACAATGCCGGGGGGAAATTTGAGGAGTCGCATACGAATCGTATAATCTAAAACACGGCACGGTTTGTTTCGCGTTTTTTCGGAAGCACACCGTTTGAAACCAGTAGAGGACGCAGATTACGCGGACGTCCGAAACCTCCGACGAACGCGTGGCGATCCCCCCCCCAAGCCAATACCCAACGCCCAGTGCCGCACCGTCAACTCAACACTCTTCCCCACCCTCTGCGCCATCCGCGCTCTCTGCGGTCCCTTCCCTTATTCGCGGCATCGCCGCACTCCATGCACACGTTCAATCCTGGAATTCTGCTTGAAATGACGTATAAATTAAAAACACATATACGTCATGGCAACAAAGCTCACCTTGCGATTGGATGAAGACCTGATCAATCAGGCTAAAAAGGAGGCCCGCAAACGCGGAACTTCCCTTTCAAAAATGGTCGCCGGCTATTTCCAAGCGATCAACGCCGGTGGGAGGAAAGCAGACGCCTCGCTGCCTCCGACGACGCGGGCGCTTCTTGGCTCGTTAGGCGGAAAAAAGGTCCGCCTGGCTGACTATCGTGCGTATCTGGAGGAAAAATACCGTTGAGGCTGCTGCTGGATACGAACGTCGTTCTCGACGTTATGTTGAACCGGCAGCCTCATGTCGTGGACAGCGCCAAAGTGATGGCAGCGGTGGAAGTCGGGCAGATTGAGGGAACCCTTTGCGCCACGACGGTCACGACCATTCATTACCTCACCACAAGGGCACTCGATTCCAGGTCCGCAACGATGGAGATTACGCGATTGTTGAGCATTTTCCGGATCGCTCCGGTCACCGAAGCGGTTCTCAGCGCCGCCTTGCACGTAAGAAGCCCGGATTACGAAGATGCCGTGCTTTTTGAGGCTGCGCGAGCCGCGGGAATGGATGGCATTATCACTCGCAACCCGGTGGACTTTCCACGGTCAAGCCTGGCGGTTTATCTACCCGCCGACATCGTGGCGATGCTCGATAAATAGCGGAAGCCCACTCCTCACCCGCCGTCCAACGTCAAGCGCCCCGTGCCCTGCACCCTGTGGCGAGCCCCTCCCGCCAAATTCGCCAGCTGAAAACGACACCACCTCGTCTCTGCGCCATCCGTGCGCTCCGCGGCTCCCCTCCCCCCATCCGTGACATCCATGTGATCCGTGGTGAAAAAGAAACGAAGAGGCCGCGTTCCCACTAGAGACACGGCGCAACGCATTTTTATCCGATCCGCCGTTTGCCTGGACGCTTCTTCTGCTCACCGAGCACGAAAAAGTGCTGCCTCCGAAAAGCGCAGGGGCCGCGTCCCTTTTACAGAACGCAGCCCCCTCGTTTTGCTACGAAATTTAACTCGTGCGGATTTGCTTACGCTGCCATCTGGCGGCGGCGGCGCAGGATCACCACCACGGCCAATCCGCCTCCCAACAATGCCCAGGCCGAAGGCTCCGGAACTGCCGTAACCACCAAATCAAGGCTGCCAGACTGGAAGTATGCTGATTTGCCACCACCCAGATCATACGCATTGCTCGATCCAACATTGCTTACATTGGCAAAGTCGATCGTCGCCGTTCCGTTGATCAGCGTGTAGATGCCATCGGCCGTGCCCGAGGTCAATCCTACCAAATCCGCGACACTAAATCCTCCGAACGTCACGCTCGCGCCATTCACCGTTAGCGTATTCGTCAGGCTGAAGACAAACTTGGCTCCGGCATCCAGCGCAAGGCTGCCGCCAATCGTCCCGCTGCCGCCAATCGTCCCGGATGCGCCGACCGTCACCGTTCCCGTGCCTGTTCCACTGCCCGTCGTGTTGTTTACAAGGAGAGTGCCTGCGCTCACGGTTGTTCCCAGTGTGTAATCACTCGCTCCAGCCAGCACCAGCGTGCCTGCCCCAGCCTTGATCAAGGAGCCATCCACTTTTGCCACGCCGCTGCTTGTGAAGCTCCCCGTGGTTCCAATGCCTCCCAGGGTAAGTGTACTGGCATCCACCGTAAGGGTCCTTGCGAGACCAGCCGTTTGAGCAAATCCCGTTTCGATACCGCTCAAGTCGAGATCATTACTGCCGACAAATGTGAACCCGGTGGTCATCTGCAAGCCTTCCATTCCCGTCGGGTTAGCCAGCGCCGCTCCCGTCGTGTTGTCCAAAGCGACCGCGCCATTGAATTTCAGCGTCGTTCCATTCAATGCCGAGGCATTGCCCAGACTGATCTGGCCGCCATTGATCAGAAAGACGGATGTCGTCGTAAAGGTGCCCGCGCCATTCAAAACCAGCGTGCCGGCACCTCCCTTGCGGGGAGAAGTACTTGCCCCACCGAAAGTTCCGTTCACGGTAAGCGTAACGCCAGTGTTCACGTTGACAAACGGGCTGCCACCACCCAGCACGAAATTCTTAGCCGTGCTGAAACTGCCTGCAACAATGAGTTCGCCATTCTGTGCAATGTTCACATTGGCACCCGCTCCCATGTTTGCGTCCGAAGAGACCGTCAAATCCGTGCCGGTTCCACTGGAGATGCTCAAGTCACCCGTAAAGGTATTGTTTCCGGTGAGCGTCAGCTTTCCACCCGTCGCCAGTGTCAACCCGCCGCTGCCGCTGATGGCGCCACTGTAAGTCGTATCTCCGCCAGCGCCTCCGACACTCAGCAGGTTGCCTCCATTATCGATGTTCCCATCGCCCTTCAGGCCGCCAATGTTGTTGGTGCCGGCAAAGAAATTGATCGTCGCGATGCCCGTCGTGTCGAGCGTGCTGCCAGCCAGGGCACTGGCGTTGCCCAGCGTCAGCGCGCCTCCGGTCACCGTCGTATCTCCCGTGTACGTATTCGCTCCATTGAGCGTCAATGTGCCCGAACCCGTCTTGCTGAGACCACCCGCTCCGCTCACCACGCCGGTAATCACCGTAGCGCCCGTGCCGTTGAAGGTGGCCGTAAATCCTCCGTTATCCAACGTGCTAGTGAGATCCAGCTCCGCGGTGGCCACGGAACCATTATTCACCGTAAATGTGGACGCTCCCGTCATGGTGGTCGCTCCGTATTTCAATATTGCAGTGCCTGCCGCAGCATCCGACAGCGGACCCACTTGAACCGTCAGGGTATTCGCTCCGATACTTAATGTTCCAAAGGTATTCGTGGAAGGCACTGCCGGTGTTCTGCCGCTATCGACCGACACCGTCACATTGCCACCGACCGTGGTATTATTGTTAAAATTACGGCTCGCACTGCTGGCACCCGTGCCTTCCAGCAGCAATTCGCCACCATTCAAGGTCAAAGTGCCCGTGCCAAATGCAGTGGCACTGTTCGAATGGGTCATCAGAACGCCTGAAGTCAGCGTCACTCCGCCGGTAAATGTATTTACGCCTCGAAGATCCAGCCTCGAAGTGCTGCTGTTTTGGACAACGCTGACCGTGCCACCGGCGCCATTGGCAATAATGCCACTAATAATGGTCGTCCCCGATCCGCTTCCCAAGTTTGTGATGGTCTGGGAACCCGTGGCGCCACCCGTCACCGTCCCCGAGAGCGTCAATGTACTCGCGGATGCGTTGCTGATGTCCAGGGAATCGTTAAGTATCATCGGCGCGGAAACAATGTTGGTCAGGCCGGTGCTGAGCGCATTCAACTGGGCATTGGTCGAGCCTGTATTGTCGAATGTCAGCGTCGCTCCGCCATTCGCCGCAACCGTGAACTGGAAATCGCCGTTTGCGTCACCGACGTTCAACACCCCAAGCGTGCGTGAAGTCGTATCGATCGTGACGCTGGAGTTGGCGCTGATATTGCTATTGATAAAGGCGGTGGCTCCCACGCCATCAGCAACCGTGCCGCCATTCCAGTTGGCCGTAGTACTCCAAGTACCACCTGTGGTCTTGATCCATGTGCCATCCGCGGCGAATGCCGGTGAAGAGACCATTAAGGCGGTGAGAGCCGCCGCTCCAAATAAGAGACCTGACAGGGGACGTTTTTTCATAGCAAAGAGATTTGAGGTTCTTCGGAACGTGGCATGCCCGCGGAAACGACGCAACGTTAAAAATGTAAATTTATTTAACATTTTATTGCAATTAATGGGCGTTAAGCTGAAGGGTGTGGGTTTCAAGGATTTGCCTCGCGATTGCAGGGAGGCAGGGAAGCCGAAAAGCCTCCAAAATTTTTTCGGGTCTTGCGGGATTGACTGTAGACCCGCTTTTCTTATCCGATCCGCCGCTTGCCTTGGCGCTTCTTCTGCTCGCCGAGCACGAAAAAGTGCTGCCTCCCAAAAACACAGGGGCCGCGTCCCTTTTACAGAACGCAGCCCCGTCGTTTGCTACGAAATTTTGACTCGCGTGGCTTTGGCTTACGCCCGCGCCGTCCGGCGGCGGCGCAGGATCACCGCCACGGCCAATCCGCCTCCCAACAATGCCCAGGCCGAAGGGCTCGGGGACTGCCGTCACGCTGAGCACGCCCGTGGCTGCGTCAAAGGTGCCCGCTCCTATTTCGCCCGCGAAAGCAACCGTGTCGAAGTCTCCTGAAAAAACCCAAAGTCAAAGAGATTATAATCTCCGATGACTGCCGTGGCCGTGTTCAAATACGGGGTCAGTCCCGCGTATTATCATATTCCATGTGAGTTCTCAATGCGCCCCAAAGGGTTTGCGGAGCGCCCGCGTTCAACTCTCGGGCAATCCACGCCATAGTCATGGTCGTTTGTTTTCTCAATTCCGCTGCCAGTTGGATCTTCATTTTGTCTCCCTTTGGTTTTTGCCTCAACTCCTCCAATTTTGTCTTTTGTTTGTTGAGGTAAACCCCGATCAGTTTCCGTGCTTTTTCTTCCATTGTTTCGGCCACCGCACCGCCCTCGTGGATTGACGCGTCGGCATTGATTGCCGTCCCCATCTCGACCAGCCGTTCCAAAAAATCTTCGGCACCGAAGCGCCACCCCCTTCGAATTCCCTGCCAGAGTTCTTCTTCCGCGTGACCTTCCACACGGCGGCGCGATTCCATGCAATCCCGAAACTCTCGTCTCCCACGGCCATCGTCCCGCGCAATCCCCAACTCTCCAAAGAGTCGATCCACCCTCAGCCACTTCGGCCGCTCCCGCTGAGGTTGGAGATACTGCGGATAGCTGCTCCACTCGAAGTCCGCCAGTGTCTTGTCATCCGCGATGAGACCGCTCCGCACCGGATTCAGATGCACATAGTTGCATACCACCCGCAAATAAAAATCATCCGTCCCATCCACCAATAATGCCTTGTAGCGCCCCGCAAACAAATGGCCCTTCAGCTGGTATCTGGCATTGAATCGTTGAGTGTAGGTTCCAAGGAACCATTTCATGCCCGCGACAAGTGTCGGCTGGGGGGTCTCGACAACTAAATGGAAATGGTTTCCCATCAAACAATACGCATGCACTTGCCAGCCGGCTTTTGTGCAGGCCTCCCCAAGGGTCGCAACAAACCGGCGACGGTCTTCGTCATCCCAAAAGATGGACTCCTGGTGGTCCCCCCGGTTCATCACATGGTAAATCGCCCCTTCATACTCGACCCGCAGCTGCCTTGCCATCCATGCAACTTATCGCCCCCTTTTGACATGTCAATACGCGGGACTGACCCCTTCGGGGTGTGGAGTTCAAAATTGGAGCTATTTCTTATTTGGCTATCGAGCAAGCGATGTTCGGATTATCGGGGTTGACGTCGATAGATCGGGTTTTTGGGTGAACCACCAAATCCATATCTTCCATCGGGATGGCTCCGAGCAAAACTTGGTCACCCATAACGAGAGCCCCCGCAAATCCAATTCGATTTTTAAATCGAATTTCCAATGGGCCAACGTAGGGAACCAATCGTTTGCTGCCATCGGCGATGGTTACTTCTTTTGTATCTTGTTGTTCGAGTTTGAGCTGAAGGCGAATATGCTCTGGAATACACAGATGAACTGATCCCGTATCGGCAAGCGCCTCAATTTCAACGGGATTGCTGTCAGGAAATCTTGGATTTATCAGAGTGAGCATGGCAAAAGTGAGACCCATCTCAAACATGTATCAGCGTGGCCGGATGGCATCAATATTTCCTGACCGCAAGGAATGGGGTCACGCAACATTTTAAGACAGACTGTCACGATTGCCGCCTGACTCCCAATCCCGTGCGTACCAAATCGCGGCTTCGGCAATGTCGGCCTCCGCTTCGTCTCTCGTGATGACTGGCAAGCTCACAAGCTGGCCAGAATACGCCGACGGGCAATTTCCCAAGGGGTTCCTGCTTTTGGACGTGCTTCCAACGCATCAAGTCGACGGTCCAACTCGGCGATATGCTCGGGAGTCAATCCAATGCCAGGAGCATCTTCCGCGATCGTATCCCACAGATCTTCGACAAGCTGTATGCGATCGGATACAGGCAGTTGTCGCAAATCCTGAATAGTGATGCTCATCAGATGAAAATGTACCCGATGCGGGTAAATGCATCAATTTTTATCATCGAAGAAGCCGCATCCCCTTGGGGACACGGCTTCAATGCTTTTTTGCTACGAAATTTAACTCGTGCGGCTTGCTTACGCTGCCATCTGGCGACGGCGGCGCAGGATCACCACCACGGCCAGTCCGCCTCCCAACAATGCCCAGGCCGAAGGCTCGGGGACTGCGGTGACCACCAAATCAAGGCTGCCCGACTGGAAGTATGCGGATTTGCCACCACCCAGATCATACGCATTTCCCAATCCGACATTGCTTACATTGGCAAAGTCAATCGTCGCTGTTCCGTTGATCAGCGTGTAGATGCCATCGGCCGTGCCCGAGGTCAATCCTACCAAATCCGCGACACTAAATCCTCCGAAGGCTACCCCCGCGCCGTTCACCGTAAGCGTGTCCGTGAGACTGAAGACAAACTTGGCTCCAGAGGTCAGCGACAGGCTGCCGCCGATGGTCCCGTTGCCGCCAATCGCCGCACCGCTCGAAACTGAGACGATACCCGTGGCCGCGCTGTTGTCGCCGTTGATCAGCAACGTGCCTTCACTGACCAAGGTTCCTCCGGTATAGGTGCTGTTGCCGGTGAGATCCAAAGTGCCCGCCCCGGCCTTTTCCAAGCCCTTGCTCCCGGCGGCGACACCGCCATAGGTGAGGGTGGTGCCGGTGGCCACATTGAGCTGGCCCCCCGAAGTGCCTTCCAGCGCGATTCCGCGATTGGAAGCGAGGGTCATCGTCGCCGTGGTGGCGAGGGCGCCGTCGTTGAGGGCCAGATGGCCCGCGGTAGCCGTCCCGGGGGCTGCGCCAAGGCCGGAATCGGCACTGATGGCCAATGCACCCCCGTTGATGGTCGTGCTGCCGGTGAAGGTATTCACACCCGTAAGCACCCAGGTGCCCGCGCCCGACTTGACCAGGCTGGTCTTGTTCGCGGAAATATCCGGGTTCGTGAAGGTCAGGGACACATCCCCGGCATGCGCTTCCGTCGATCCGCCCTCGATCGCGATTCTCGTGGGCCCGAGGACGGCCACCACCGTCGAGCCAACAGGAATGCCGGAGCCGGTAACGGTGTCCCCCACATTGATGCCCGTCGTGTCGGTCACGATAACCTGCCGGTTGGCACTTCCGTTCGTCTGGCTGGTCGTAGTGCTGTTGTCGAGGGTAACCGGCGTGCTGTCCGTCGAGTTGCCGATGACGGCGGCGAGGGTATTGAGCCCGGTGTTGCTTCCGGAAAGTTCCAGAACGGTGTTGAGCGCATTCCCCACGGCCAGGCTGCCCGTGTTGCTGAAGACGAGCGCCCCGGTACCCGAAGAATCGATTTTCGCCGTAACCGTGGCGCTCAGATCCACCGTCGGGGCACCCGTGGTCAGATAGGTGGCCGAGGCGCTGCCGATGGTGAAGAGGCGATCCGTGGTTTCTCCCGCTCCCGTATATTGCAAGGTGGCATCGCTAAAGACGAGATTGGTGGCCGCGCTGGATGCCGCGCCGATGTTTCCGTTCGCGCCGCCATTTCCGATGCTGGAAACACTCGCGGTGCCCGCCTGGAGATTGGTAAATCCCGTGTAGGTGTTGGTTCCGCTGAGGGTCAGGATGCCGGTGCTCCCGCTGCCCAGCCGGATGCTGCCGGAGCCGCTGATCGTGCCGGAAAGTTTGAGGTTATTGTCCAGATAGAGCACCGTGCCGGCGAGATTGTTGACGATATTGTTCGCCACTCCGCTGCCGCCCGAGAGGTCGGCGGACGAACTCAGGGAGGGAAGATTAAGTCCCGTGATGTCGGTACCGAACGTGAGCGTCCCCGTGCCAAGCGCCGTGGCACTCCCTACTCTTAGCATGGCGTTGCCGTTGGCCTGAATGTCGCCCGACCAGCCCGAGTTGCTGCCACTAAACCCGATCGTCCCGTTCGCAAAGCCGTTGTAAGCGAGGCTTCCCGTCCCGGTTACAGTGCCGGCAAAGGTGATGCTGGAAGTAAGGACGTCGTTATTGGTGCTATCGCCGGCGAAATTCACATCATTCGCGATCGTGACACCGCCGCCGACACCTGTGAACCCACCCCCGTTAATCGTGATCAACCCAGTCCCGAGTGCGCTGTCATTACTCACCTTCACCGTGCCACCGAACAAGGTAGTGCCACCGGTGTAGGTGTTTGCCTGATCGAGAGTCAGCGTGTTGCCCCCGAGCTTGATCAACCCCAACGCGCCTTGTGCCGTATCGGCCAAAACAACGGAGTAAGTGCGATTTCCCGCGGAGGTATCAAACCCGATGTTCGCCCCCGCCGCGAAATTGGTCGTACCCAGCATGCTCGCGATGTCCACGTCCGCCACCCCGTTTTGAACCGCCAGAGTCGCTCCGCTGGCCACCGAAAATCTGCCGTTCGTGTCGAAGCCCGGCAGGGCATCCGTAACATCGATATTCACCGTGCCGGCCGAAATGGTCGTATTGCCCGAATAGGTATTCGCGCCGTTCGCGCCAATGAGATTGAGCGTGCCGGTCCCGGTCTTGGTGATGGCTCCCCCGCCCGCACCCGAGATCGGGTCGTTAATGGTCGTGTTGCCCGAGCCGCCAACCGTGAGCGTGAATGTGCCCAGGTCGAGAGCGGTGGCTGTCGTTGTGGAGTATCTCAATACGATTTCACCGGCGCTGGAGTTATTAGTCCAGCTCTGCGAGGCGGCAAGGGCCACATTGAGCGGACGATTGCTCGTGTTGCCAAATTGCAGATCTTTCGCGCCCGCCTGCATGTCGATACCGCTGGCACCAATCGTGATGGTGCGTGGGGTGGAGTCACCCTGCTGAATCCTCGTATATCCTCCGCTGTTGGTAATCACCAAACCGCCGATATCCAGGCTGCTCACGTTGAGATTGGCGATTACATTGTGGTTATTGCCATCGGTATTGAACCATGCGATGTCCGAAGCGCCCGGTGCCGCGGCAGGATCCGTCCCCGATCCATCCTGCGCGGTGTTCCAACTAGTAGTTGCCGACCAAAGCGTTGCACTGGTGGTCGCGCCGTCCCAATAAATGGTATCGGCCTGGGCGGTTGAGACGGCCAGCAGACCGGTGGCCGCAATCGCTGTAGCGACCACAAGAGAAGGGAGGAAGGGAGTTTTTTTCATGGCAAAAGTTCTTTTAAGTGGGGTGGGAGAACTATCCGGAGTCAAAGGTGCTAACCCTCACGGTTTTTCGCAAATTAAATGCAATACATGGAGCGACGCAAGAATTTATTAAAAAATTTACGCCTCCCACTTGCAACAAGCCCGGCAGGAAGTCGGAGTTTGACACCGGCCCGCGGATTCCATTCCCCTTATTTAAAAATGCGCGCCATCCGTCTCCCTGCCACCCTGAGCCGTGGCTGAAAAATCTTCCGTCCCCGTTGCGGGACTGCTGCGTCCCGCCGTGCGAAGCGCCCGCTTCTTACCCGATCCGCCGCTTGCCCTGGCGCTTTCTCTGCCTGCCGGGCACGAAAAACCCACTGCCCAAAAAACGCAGGGGCCGCGTCCCTTTTACGGAACACGGCCCCCTCGTTTTGCTACGAAATTTTGACTCGCGTGGCTTTGGCTTACGCCCGCGCCGTCCGGCGGCGGCGCAGGATCACCACCACGGCCAGTCCGCCCGCCATCAGCGCCCAGGCCGAGGGCTCGGGGACTGCGGTGACCGACAGGATGTTGGTGCCGTTGACGAATGCGTAGTCAAATCCACCCACCGTGCCGCTGAAATCGCCGCCGCCATCGTCCGTCAAGGCATTACCTCCGATCGACAGGGAGGTGAATGCTCCCGTCAGCGCGCTGCCGGAGAAAAGCGTGTAATCACCACCCATGATGCCGGAAAGCGTCAGTTCCAGGCCGTTGCCTTTCGCGAAGGAGGTCCCCCCGAAGGCAAACGTCGTAAAGCCGTCCGAGAGGTCCGCCGTCAGCGTCAGTGCCGTGGGGGCAAACGCCCCGGTGCCGTTCACCGTTGCTCCCTCAGCCAGCGTCAGACCCGTGGCGAAGCTCGTCGAGCTGTCGTTGGTAAGCGTGGCACTGTTGGCTACCGAGACTCCCGAGCTCGTGTTGATCGAGCCCGTCCCGGTGACCGTCAATGTACCGGCGCTCACCGTGGTCGCTCCGGTGTAGGTATTTGTGTTGGAGAGGGTCAGAATGTCCGTGCCGGCCTTGGTGAGGCCGCCGTTGCTGATCACGCCGGAAATGGTCAGGTCGGCGTCCGCCGTGATCGTCCGGGTGCCGCCAGCCAGATCCATCGTGCCGCTCCAGTCGTTGCCGACATCGTTGCCAAAAAACCGAAAATTGCCGTTCACGGTCATCGCGTTATCGATGATCACCGCGCTGCTGTTGGCCTTCTGGAAGCTGACCCCGTCGGCGATCGTGACCGTCCCCATGCCGAACGAATTATTGCCCGCACCAAAGTACCGAATGGTTCCTGCATTGACTGTCAGCCCTCCAGTAAAGGTGTTATTGCCGTTCAGAGTCCATAATCCCACGCCATTCTTCACGACGGCCAATTTGCCCCCATTGCTCCCATCGCCAATAACACCGATGGTGGTGTTCTGGCCACCGATGCTGTTCAAAGTGCTGGTGCCGTCCAAATAAAGCGTCGTGGTATTTCCCGCCGTAGCAACACCCTCAACAGATTTACCGAAAGTCAATCCGCTGCTGGAAGAGTCGTTCTTGAACGTGGCCGAGCCGCCATCACCCTCAATATGGATTTTTGAACCGAATGAATCGTCGTGATTTCCCGTTCCGGTCTGGCTGATCATGCCGCCATCGCTTAACGAAATATAGCGTGCTGCCTGCGCCCCGAGGACATAGCCATATGTATCGGTGCCGTGCCCGAACGTGATATTGCCGATATTGAAGTTACCGGGAATCGTGACCGTGATGTTCGCCCCCCCCGTAATATCCTGGGTAAAAGAGGCCGTGTCGGTGCTGGTAGTGCTCGGCGAGACGGCCCCGGGAAAGGCCGCCGGAG
>Ga0351851_1134_pt1 | contig 23840 bp, 1 predicted proteins | sample TotcelHFGM3001N5_FD_206759 | JGI IMG/M metagenome (GOLD analysis project Ga0351851, IMG submission 206759) | Enriched cells from coal bed in the Powder River Basin, Montana, United States - Total cells FGM rep1 HSBNCT.FGM.300.1.N5 ...
CCTCCGCTTCCGCCTGCACCTCCCGAAGTACCGCCGGCACCGGCAGCTCCGCCACCCGCGGCATTGTTGAAGCCAGATCTTCCCGCACTAGCTGAATTCCGTTGCGAGCCCGTCACACCGCTCGCTCCGGCGGACCCCGAATTGCCGGTTCCACCAGAGCCACTCGTAGGAGGCACATCATCAGTCCCCAGAAGTACACCCGCGTAGTCGTAGTACCCTCGAGCCCCGGCCGCCCCGCCGTTGTTGTTGAAGTTGCTGTAGCTTCCAGACACCGAACTGCCGCCATACGCCCCAATCCCTCCGCCCGGACCGGGAAGGTTACCGGATGCCGAAGCGTTGAACACGACGCCGTGTCCTACGTAAACGTCGTTCGCGACGACCAATGACAAGGGACGGTTCCCTGTTATCGCAATCGTGCTGTTACTGGCAATCGTCAGGTCTCCGGCTAGATAGAATACCGCGATCTCATCAATGACCTGCGTCGTAAACGGCGTCCCGAAGAACGTGTTTGCGTCCTCGTCGTCGCCTGAGATCGACAACCAACTCGTGTTGATAGTGACGTTGCGAGCCTCGCTGGACTGGGGCAACGGGTCCACCGTCCGCGGGGCGAACAAAGCGAAGCTTTCCGCGACCGAATCGACCACCGCCGCGCCGGCGTCGATGCTGAATACGGCCTGATTGGTCCGGCTGCGGTCAGCGGGCCACGTACCGTAAACGCTGTAGACTCCCGGCGTGAGCCCCGTGAACTCGAAGAACACCCGCGAACTGGTGTCCAGCCCAGGCAGGATCCGATAATCGCCTTCGAACGCCCACGGATTCGCCCCGCCCGTCCAATTCTGGCCCGATTCCTGGTAGCCGGGTTCGAAGTTGTCGATGATGTACTGGCCCAACAGCGTGTCGATGCTCTGAATGCGATTGCGCGCCAACTGCAGCCGGCGCAGGGGTTCGATTTCGGCCAGCGGCCGGACGTCGGAAATCTGCTGGTTCGTCAAACTGAGCGTCTGCAAGGACTCCAGCCCCGCCAGCGGACCGATTCCGCTGATCGTCGGCACCCCGGGCGTGCCGTCGACGCTCAGGAATCGCAGGTCGTCCAGGTCCGTCAGCCAGTTCAATTGCGCCACGCGGTTGTAGTCCAGGCTCAATGCCTGCAAATCGTGCAACAGCGTCAGCGGAGCCAAGAAGCGGTCGGGACCGGTCGCGTACAAGCCTGTCACCTCGTCGCTTGTCAATTCCCGGTCGTAGATGGCCACCTCGTCCACCAAGCCGGTGAAACGGCGGCCGGCGTCGTTCCGCCACCCGGCCACGGCCGCGGCGGTTGTGGCGGACCTGGCCGTGGCCGTGCCCGACCGCTGCGTCAACGTCTTCTGTTCCACACCGTCAATGTACAGCTTGTTGGAGGCCACGCCGCCGTTGTTGAACACGGCCACCACGTGGACCCAGCGATTGGCCAAGCCGTCCGAGGGAATCCCCAGGACGTCGCCGCTGTTGTTCGTATGGAAGCCGAACGAATCCCCTGAGAAAACGAGGCCGTATTGGGTGAACCCGAACGGCATCTTGTTCTCCGTGCCGTCCCAATACATCCAGAAGGCCACGGTGTTCTTTTCGCCGCCGGCGGTCCGGACCGGCAGGCTGTCCAGATGCACAGCTCCGCCTTTGAAGTCGTAGGCTGTGTCTGAATCGCTCGCCACCGCGCCCGCGACCCCCAGGTCCGCTTTGCCCACCAGCACGCCGTGACGGTTGTTGCCCGTCGCGTCAAACGCGGTCGTTCCGCTGGTCTCGCTCAGGCGGTAGTAAGCGATCGGTCCGGCCCCTTGGGTGGCCGTGCGGAAGGCGGCGGCATTTCCGTCCAAGGCGAGGAACTCCAAGTGCCCCCAGCCCAGCGGCGCGCCGGCATCTTCGTCGCGGGTCGAAGTCTTCTTCTCCAGCAGCGACAGATCCCGGATGGCATTGTGCGCCAGGTTGACACTCCGCAAATTGACGGCGTTCTCCAACCCGGCCAGCGACACAATCCCGCGGCTGGCAGCGTCCAACCGATCTAACCCCGCCAGATCGCTGGCCAGAATCGGCCGCGCCAACAGCGGCTGATTGTCGTGCCGCAAGGTCAGCGGAATCTCCAAAGTCTGGGCGACAACCAGCCGCAGCCCAGCATCGGGAATGTCAATGGGCCGGTCCAACTGGGCCGTCTTGAACTGGCCGGCCGATTCGCCGGCCGGCGGATTGACCAGGATCTCGCCGGCTTCGAAGTCGCGGACTTCGATCCCGTTGGCGCGCACGATAACGTCGCTAGTCCACGTCCCGCCACTGGTGTACGTACCGTTTCCGGCGCGATTGTTCAGCTGAAACGTCGTGTCGGTCAGCTTGGTGATGATGTAACTGCCGTTGGCATTCGTGTTCCCGGCAACCCCGCCGATCTGCACCGTGGCGCCGGTGCTCAGACCGTGGGGTGCGGGCGTGGTGATGACGATCGGATTGGTGTTACTCGCGCCGGAAACCCGGCCGGCGACCTGCGCCACGAGCACATCGGACGTAAACACGTCGCGGCCCGAGCCGCCGATCAGGGTGTCGATATCGCCGTTGCCCAGCAGCAGGTCGTCGCCGTCGCCCCCGCGGACCGTGTCGCGATCCGGATCTTCGAACCGCGGCCGGGTTTGACCGGCTGGCGGCGCCATGATTTCGAACGCAAAGCGGCGTGCATCCAGCCCTCCGGCCGGCCGGTACGCCCGCACGAAATACGTTCCGGCGTCGAAGTGCCGCAGATCCAGTTGCGTCACCCGCTGGGCCAGCAGCCCGCCCCGCTGGTCATAGATGTCCACCGCCACGCTGCTGTTGCTGGCCGGGGTGACCACCAGCCGCGTGTCGTCCGCAAAATCCGCGTCGTTTCCGGGCGCGGGTACGCCGTACTCCAGCCGGGCTTGTTTCAGCGACGTGTCTACCTGGAAGCGGATGTTGTCCTGCAAGAACCCATCACTGCGGACCGGCAGTTCGAGCCGCACGGTGACCCGCGTCGAGCCCGATTTCAGGGCATCGGACAGGGCCTGCGTGAGGATCGCATCCAGCCCCTCATCCTCGACGATCCCGTCGGCCGCCGTCCGCTTGGGCAGCGTGAATTGGTGCCCGTCGGCCGCCGGGGCGGTGAGGTCCCCGGCGGTGATGATCAGATCCGCTTCCGCCGTCACCACGCTGACCTTGACCTCCAGCCCCGGATCCTGGTCGACGCGGCGCAGCAGGTCGGTTTGCGGCGCGCCCGGCGCAGCCGAGGCCAGCTCGTTCTTCCACAGTTTCGTGCCCGCAGCGTCGCTGGCCGAGAAGACCAGCCGGTCGCCGACACTGATCAAGTGGTCCGGCTGGGAGCCGGACGCTCCGGCGTACAGGTCGCTCACCAGCTGCGTGCGGTTAGCCAAGCCGTCGATTCCCTGGCCGTCGGTCTTCCACAACTCGACGCCCTGGGTGCCGTTGTCCGCCGTGAAGTACAGCGAGCTCCCATGCACCGTGAGGTTGGCGGGATAGGAGTTCCCACCGCGGCTCGGATCCACATTGCCAACCAAGAGCGCGCGGGTCTGAGCCGCGTTCAACGTCCAGAGTTCCGCTCCAATGCTGGTCGGACCTTCGGCGCTGAAGAACAGCCGGTTCTCGAAACTGATCAGTTCCCAGTTGCGGTCCGTGGGGAACGAGATCTGACCAACGCTCGACTCGGTGATCGTCAGGAAACTGCTGCCGTCATCGCTGATTCGCATCAGCTGACTGCCCAGAAGGAAAAACAGCGTGCCATCGACCTGAGTCAACTGCCTTGGCTGGTTGTACAACGAGTATCCTACCGATGTGTTCCCCGTCGTCGGAGCGATGCACCACAACTGAAAGTCGTTCACCAAGCCCTGCCGCACGAAATACAGGACGCCCTGGTTGGGACTCGCAGCCGGAAAGACGGCGGTCAATTCGGTGATTTGGGACAGCGGGGCTCCGTAACGGCGCTGGGCCTGGCCGGTTCCAGGCCGATAGCTCCACACACCGGGGTCAGGAGGAGAATCGGAATCGCCCTTGAAGAACAAAGTGGCGACTCCCCCGAAGTTCACAGAAGTCAGTTCTCCAGGATCGATGACATACGCGGTGGTACGGCTCTTGACCCGCGTCAGCGTCGTGCCGGTGGTTTGCCACAACCGCCGCGGACTGCCGTCCTCGTCGGCCGTCGCCGCGAGGAACAGGGTATTGCCCACCAGCGTCAACTCAGCCATGTCTCCGGTGAGCGCAATTCCTTCCGCCGCAGCGACCGGGATCTCGGCCGGCGCGGCGGGACCTTCGTAACGCCACAACTTGGTGCGATTGTCGGTCGTGTAATACAGCCGGTTCCCGGCGCCGAACAGGATCTCGTTGGCGGTCAGTGCGACGGCGGACCCGTCCTGCTTGCGGACGCGAACCGTGCCCACCACGGTGCCGTCGGTCCGCCACAATTGGCCGGACGCGGCAAACAGCAGGGTATCGTCCTCCCCATCGCCGTCGGTATCGATCGCGGCGCGCTGTGCGAGGTTCAGTGAGGTCGGGAAATCCAGGTTCGTGGTGGCATAGTTCAGCTTCAACGCCGCTGCTGCGCTGTCCAGCAGCGCATCCGCGCCGGGTGTGTTGGGATCGTCGCCCAGCAGGTGCAGCACCGCCGACAGATCGAACTCGAACAACCCCGGATTGTCGGCCGTCAATCCGAGACTGGAATTCGTCGTCCCGCCGGCCGCGTCGCCCGCCACCCGGGCGTGCATCGCGATCGGACCTTGGCTGCCTGGCGCAACCCGCAGCGAGTTCCCCGGCAGACCGTCGCCCAGCGTGGTGAAGCGGAACCAGGCCTCGTTCTGGTCGGCGGGCAACGTCCGCAAGAACGTCTCCGGCCGGCCCGTGGCCCGATCGACCAGGTAGTCGCCGCTGCCCGTCACCGTGCGATTGGTCAAGACGTCCACCCCGGCTGAAACAAACGTCGCGTGCCGTTCGCGGTGTCCGTAGACCATGTACACGCGTCCGGCATCGACTCGGGCGGTGTTCAGGACGGCGTCCGCGGTGCCGGTTCCCAACGCCAAATCGCTGGCGCCGTCGCCGTTCAGGTCCAGCCACGGCGCCGTGGCGATCGCGTCCAGCACGCCGGAGATCGTGTCCGAATCGATGACCAGGTCCGCCGACGACAGCGGCAGCGTGCCGCTGCGCGCAGCCACGTTGCGGAAAATGTAGACCCGACCGCTGATCGGGACGTCGTCGGTGATATCCGCCGAGGTTCCATTATCCAGCGCCACGGCTTCCAGCACCGCCAGATCGGCGCGGCCGTCGGCGTCAAAGTCGCCCGCCGCGGGCCGGAGCGTCACCTTTAAACCCTCGGTCGGTCCGACTCGCACCAGGGTCAATGCCGGAGGAATGCCCGCAAAGGTCGCCGTGACCTTCCCGTCGCCATCAAAACCGGTGTCCGGTGCGCCGTTGGTGCCGTACCGCGCCAGCGCGATGTCCCGATCGCTGCCGCTGGCGGCATAGCCGGCGACGACCAACTTGCCATCCGACTGGCGCGCGATGCCTTGTGCGTACGTGTCGCCGCCCCCCACCGTGTCCGTGCGTTTCCCGTCGCCATCGAAACTGGTGTCCAAGGCACCGGCGGTCGTGTACCGCACGATGGCAACATGCCGCGTGCCGCCGATGACACTCGTGCCCGCCACGACGACTTTGTTGTCGCTCTGGACCGTAAGACCGGTGGCGAGGTCTTCGCCCGCGCCGATCGCGTCGGTACGTTTGCCGTCGCCGTCGAAGGTGGTGTCCAGCGCGCCGGCGGTCGTGTAACGCACCACGGCGAAATCCCGGGTGCTGCCGATCACACTCGAGCCCGCCACGACGATTTTTCCGTCGGTCTGAATTCCCACACTCGTGGCCACATCATCGCCGGTCCCGATCGCGTCGGTACGTTTGCCGTCACCGTCGAAGGTGGTGTCCAGCGCGCCGGCAGTCGTGTAACGCGCCACGGCAAAATCCCGGGTGCCGCCGATCACACTCGATCCCGCCACCACGATTTTTCCGTCGGAAGGCTGAATCACTATTCCCGCGGCCACATCATCGCCCGCGCCGAACGAGTCGATGCGTTTGCCGTCGCCGCCGAACGTGCTGTCCAAGGCACCCGTGGCGGTGTAACGCACGATCGCCAAATCCTGGCTGCCGCCGGCCAGGGTCGACCCCGCCACCACGATCTTGCCGTCCGACTGGACCGCAACGGCTTGCGCATAGTCGTGCGACGCGCCAACCGCCGTGGTCAGTTTGCCGCCCTCGGCGAAAGACGGATCCAGCGTCCCATTGGCGTTGTATCGCGCCACCGCAAAGTCCCAATCGCTGCCGTTGTAGCTCTGGCCAGCGACGACAATTCTGCCGTCGGCCTGAACCGCCATGGCCACGATGTGGTCGTCGGAGCCGCCAATCACGGTGATTGCCCGGCCATCGCGGCCGAACGTACTGTCCAGCGTGCCGTTGGGATGGAAACGCGCCACAGCAAAGTCGTAGTTGTCGCCGTTGTGAACCGAACCGGCAACGAGGATCTTGCCGTCCGGCTGGATCGCTACCGCTCCGACCTCCTCGGCAACCAGCCAGGCGGACGACGAGCCGAGTGCCGTCGGTCCGCCGAAATAGACATGCACTTGTCCGTCGTCGTTGTTTCCGGCCGTGTCCGCCTCGCGCAGCACGACGGCGAAATCGTCGTAGCCGTCGATAGGGCCCGACGTCGCCGGGCCCCCGGGAAACAGCCCGACGTCCTTCAGGGCGGTCACACTGGTCACTCTCGCAGCAAAGTTCCCTTCGCTCGGCGATACGTCGAGCACTCGGTCAAAGTTGTTGTCACTGTCCGGGTGTCCGCCAAGCAGGATTCCGACGAAGCTGGAAGTCGGCTCCGGCCCCGTCGCCACCCAGGTGGCCGCGAGATCTTCGCGACCGTCGCCGTTGACGTCTCCGATCACGCGGGCCGACACGAAGGAACCACCCTGGGGCGCCAGCTGGTCGATGAGCTGTGTCAGCGTCGTGCTGCCGCCTTCATAGGATGCCGGGGCATAGCTGTAGATCAACAGCGACGCCTCGCGGGTGTACAGCAGTTCCGCGTGGTATTTCCCCTCGCCGTCCACAACGCCGTCCCAGTCCAGCAATTGCACGCTGGACGCAGCACTTGCGGAACCCAGCGTCGCGGTGCCCCAGCGGACGCGGTCCGGATCGCTGGCATACTGCGTGATACGGCCCAGGTCGCGCGGCAGCACGCGGCTGCCGAAGATCGTTGTCACGACGAGACTGCCGTCGCTGAAGCGGTAGAAGACCAGATCGTTCAGGCCGTCGCCATCGATGTCGCCCAGGCGGTCGGCCAACGTGCCGCCGAGGTAGTAGTACTCCGGATGGCCCGGATCGCCCGTGTTGACCACGGCGTCGGCCCGTTCCGCCACGCTGGTGATGTCGTCCAGCGCCACGGGTCCCAACAGCAGGTAACCGAGCTTGTCACCGGCGACGAAGAAGTCCTCGTAGCGATCGCCGTTGACATCGCCGACGCTACGGACCTGCCGCAGGCGTTCGTTGGTGATCGTGCCCTCCAGCGCGAACGCATCCCGCACGGAAAGCATGCCGCCCCGCTCGAGATCGACGCCTGCCGGCTGGCTCTGCGGCGGCGCGGTCAGCGGGTTGGCCAAGCCGACCCGGAACAACTCGGTCGTCTCCACCGGCGAGACCGGCGGAACGAAGTTGTCGCTCAACTCCGCGCCGGGCAATACGTACAACTGCCGTCCGGCGGCCGTGTCCGCGATTGCGAAATCGGCCAGCGGCCGTTGCGTATCCGCCCGCAGATCGCCGTCCACGTTGCCCAGCGTGCCGAAGAAATACCGGCTGCGTGTCAGCGTCGCCGCATAGATGGGCCGGCCAGTCTCCACTTCCAAGTCCGCCTTGACGAACAAGTCAAACTCTTCGGACGCGTGGCTGTACGACGTCCCCAGGTACACTCGCCCCACCAGGTGCTTGAGCGTCTGGCTGTTCTCGACCAGTCGGTCGGTGGCCACCTCGGCGACGAGTCCCAAATCGCTGAGCCCGTCGCCGTTGACGTCGCCCAACGGGACCAATTCGCCCGGCGAGCCAGACGTCAGCGCATTCCCCTCGTCCAGCAGACCGGCCAGGGTTCCGTCGCCTGCGCCGCCGAAGATGACGTAGGACGTTCGCCCTGCGGCGGACCCGTCGGTCACAAGGAAGTCGGCCAAATCGTCGCCGTCCACCCGTCCGGCTCCGGCCAGACGAAAGCCGGTCAAGGGACTGCTGTGGAAGATCTCGGCGGCGGGGACGGGCGTCTCTGCCCCGCTGTACACCGTGATCTTGCCCGCGTCGCCGCCGGAGGAGAGAACGGCAAAATCATCCCCGCCGCTGCCGTCGTAGTTGCCGACGCCGGCTACGGCGGTGCCGAAGTTCTCGCCGGCTACCGTGCCGCTGAAGGTCTGGGCCGCCTCGGCCACCGCCAGTTCCACCGCCTTGGTTCGCAGCACGACCTGATCCAGATACCAGCCCTCGTAGTTGTTTCCCAAGTTGTCCACCGTGTCGAACTGGAACTGCAACTGGATCGTGCCACGATGGCCGTCCAGCCAGGCGGTGAGATCCAGCACGGTCGATTGCCAGTCGATGCGCTGCCAAGCGCCCTTGTTCGCGTACGCGCCGTTGCCGGCGCTGCCGATCAGGGCGAAGCGGTCTGCATCGACGCGTGTGACGGTCCACGTGCCGTTGGCCGCCGTGTTTCCCCAGACGCCGTCGATGCGAACTCGCTGGCCGGTCGCCAAGCCGTGTCCGGCCGATGTCACCACGATCGGGTTGGCATTCGTCGCCCCCGCGATCGCCGCACCGATCGGCGCCACCGCGGCGATGGTCTCGAAATTGCCCGCATCCTTGCGGGCCCGCAACAATGCCCGGTCGTGGTCCGTGTTGGGAATCTCGGTACTGAGCAGATGCCGAACGGTCAATTCCACGGTCCGCGACTCGGGAATCGACGCCAAGTCGAGCAGGGGCGACAGGACGCGGCCTGCCACGTGCTGGCCCGTGTCGTAAGTGCCGCCCCCAGCCACCGTTTCGCCGTGGCCGAAGTACAGGCTGCCGCTGTCGGTCTCGGCGGTGCGGCCGGTCGATAGATGCCATAGCCCCGGCGACGCTACCAGGGTCCAGGACGCTTCGCTGACCGGGATTTCGTCGGCGGCAAAACTGTTCAGCAAAGCGAACTGGTCCGCTCCGCGAACCTCAATCTCCCAGGCCATCTCCGGAGCGATGTCCGTCACGCCCGCGATGGTGACCCGCTCGCCGGTCGTCAGCCCATGTCCGGGGGCCGCGAGCAGGTAGCCGCCGTACTCGGGATCGACGGTCACCGCCGTGACGGTCCCGGTAAAGGCGTCGTTTTGCAGTTCGAAGAATTCGTCGAAGGCCACCCCGCGCGAGTCGGCAAAGTCGGCCTCCAACAGGATCCCGGCAGGTTGCCACGAAGCCTGACCGTCGAACAGGTAGACTTTGCCGGTGGATGCGTCCGCCGTGGGATCGCCGATCAGCAGGTCGTCGATCGGCTGGCCGGTCGCCGGATTGATGTCTCCGTCCGTGTTCCCGGCGTTGGCGACGCTCACCGTCGTGCCGCTGCCCTCGATCCGCACGTCGTACCGGCTGCGGTTTGGATCGGCGGGATGGGCCGGGTCGCAGACGATCCAGGGATTGTCCGGGCCGCCCGCCCACGCGTTCTTCTGGCCCTCGACAAAGCCCAGAACAGTGGCCAATGGGTTGCTGTGCGGGTCGGCGAACGCGATCTGCAGCGAGTGCCCTCGCAGCAGTTGCAGATGGACGCGGCCGCCCGAGTCGGCCGGAGCATCTGCCGCCACGCGATCGGCCAAGCCGGCCGCGGCCAAGGCGGCGTTCAGATCGGCCACCAAGTTCTCGCCTGTGCCGTCCGCCAATTCCACGTCCGTCCACGTGCCGCTGCCGTCGATCTGCAATTGGAACGTGGCGGCAGCGATCGCTTCGCTCGGCGGCAAGGCCCGCGCCGCCAGCAATCCAAAGGCGTCGCGGCGGCCGAGGACCAGGTACACGCCCGGAACCGTCGTCCCCGAAACGCCCACGGCGATGTCCGCCAAGCCGTCGCCGTTGAAATCGCCGACGGCGAACTCCGTTCGCGCACCGCCGGGGCCGGCCGTCAGAACCGGCGCCGGAAGCTGAAGCACAAACGGGTGACGTTCCAGCGTCGTCGCGTCCAGATCCGGCCCGCCGAAGTAAATCCGAGCGCGGGTCTGGCTGCCGTTGTCCTGGACGGTGCCGATGAAGTCCGCGTACCCGTCCCCGTTCAAATCGCCCAGCGGGATCATGACCGGGCGGTCCTGCAACCCGCCTTCGAGTTGCACGGCGGCGCTTGTTGCGGCGATTCCGATCGTGGAACCGATCCCCGCCGCGCCGGCCGTGTCCGCTTGGAACTTCAACTCGTACGCGCCCAACGCCTCGGGCGGAGCGTTCGATTCGGGGTGATCCAGATCGACCTTCTGCCCGCTGACGAAATGCAGGTCCACGGCCGCCGGGTTGGCTTGGCCTCCGGTCAACGTCGCGGGAAAACTGACGGTCAGCGACGTGGCGCCCGCCTGGGTCGCCCAGAAGCCGATCCGCTGGTCCTGCGTGCCGAGCTTTCCCACCCAGACCTTGCCGTTCAAAGCCGTGCCACCCAGCGCCGTCTGCAGAGCCGTCACCAATCCGTCCAGCGTCCGACCCGCAGAACCGGATACGGTGAACGTGCCCGACGCCGACTTCGCTTGGCCATCAGCCGGATCCAGATAAGCCAACGTCAAGGTGATATCTTTGGCCTCCAGATAGGTAGACATCCCGCGTTTGAACTCCGGGTTGGTGACCCGGGTTGAGCCGATCAGAGCCAAATCGTTGACGTTGATGACGTGGATCAGATAATACTCTGGCACGCCGGCAAACTGTTCCACGGGCACCACCGACAGCCCCGGGCCGCCATCCGTATCCATCCCGGCGAACAGGAACAGCATCCGGCCCGGGTCCCCGAGGGCGTGATCGTAGCCGTACAACGCCAGCCGCTCGCGCACGGGCGACGCCGGGATGGCCATTTCCGGGTCCAGGAACTTCACACCGATCATCTCCCGGACCAGCTGCGCCGCCCGCGCGGTGCCAAACTGCTGCAGCGCCTCGGGCGCGGGCAGGATGTACCAGTCGCCCCGATCACCGTAATGGAAATTCAGATCCTCGACCGTGACGTCCTGGGGCGCATCCGTTTCCGAAGACAGTCGCAGGGGCGTGAAATCTTCCCGGAGCAGCCCCGCATACGCCACCGTGTCGTTGGCCTGACCGGCGGCCAATTCGTAGCGGTCCGGAGGAATCTGGTCCGGTCCGCCCGCCAACCAGTCGTTGCCGGCGCCGCCGTCGATCCGGTCGTTGCCGCCGCCGCCCCGGATCACATCCGCACCGGGACCTCCGTCAATCACGTCGTTCCCCGCTCCGCCGAACAGCCGGTCGTTTCCTTCGCCGCCGCGAATGACCAGGTCGACCAGCGACGAGGACCGGCTGAAGCCGACACTACCAACGGGCTGCTGCGGCCGGTCCTCGGGATCGATCCCCCACTCGCTGCCACGGATCAGGTATCCCGGATCCGCATGCACTTCGTCGTCGCCGCGCTGCGTGTCGATCACCGTCTGTTCGGTGTTGAACGCGGTGTAAAAGGCATAGTGTTGCTGCGGGGCGAAAGCGTCGGTCTGCCCCGACGCCGGGTCGGAATCGGACATGTCGCGCAGCCCCAGCCGAGCTCTGGCTTCCGGATTCGGTTCGATGACCTGGAGCGTCTCGGTCGGACCGGCGGCCACGGTCGTCAGCGTCAGCCGGCCGTCCCGCAAGCCGGCCACGACTTGACCGCGCAGGTTCACAGCCCGGAACACTTCGTTGATTTGGAACACCAGATGGTCCCATTCCGAGTTGAGTCGAGTCGTCTCTTGCGAGATCGTGACCGGAACCGGAATGCCCCCGTTGACGATCACGGTAAACGCCGCGTCGCCCCGCAGCCGGCCGGACTCCTCGTCATCCAGCAATGGCTCGCCGAAGACCTCCGCCGGCGCGTCCAGCGCCTCGACGGCCCACTCCTGGTTCACAAAGTTCCAAACGCGGGTGGTGACTTCATAGCGGTGCAGGATCGTGTTCCAGCGGATCGCCACGTGGTCCGGAACCACCCGGCCGTTGGCGTCCAGATCGCCGCCCAGGTACAACACCTGGTCGTTGCCGTCCTGGCCGTCAAACCGGTCGCTGAACGTCGGCACGTAGGTCTCGTCCGCCTCGCTGCCCACGCGCCGCTGCGCCGCTCTGGTGGCCGGCAGACGGTCCGTGACCACCTGGAAGATGTCATCCCCGGGACCGCCCCAGATCAAGTCGCCGGCCTGGCGGTCGAAGCCGCCGCACAGCACGTCGTTGCCCGGGCCTCCGAAAATCCAGTCCTCGCCCGGACCGCCCATCAGCCAGTCGTTGCCCTCGCCGCCCAGCAAGATGTCTTTGCGGACGCGGTACGACGGGCTGGACGGATCCAGCACCGGATCGCCCAGATACGTCACCTGCCGGGACGACAGGTCGCGCGACTGGCCGCCGTAAACCAACAACTCGGGGTTCGCCGGGCTGGGACGCCCGATCCGCGGCGTCAACTCGTATTGGGCCGGACCGCGGCCGGCGACTTGCAGCCAGTACGTGCCGGCGGGCAACCCCGCCAAGCTGACCGCCGCCGGGTCCGACGTGCTCGCAGTGCTCGCCGCATCCAATACCCGGCCGCTCGTATCGCCGACCAGCGCCAGCGTGATCGTTCCGGCCGCATCAAACACGTTCAGTCCGATCTGGTCGCCCGGCCGTCCCGGCTCGGTCAACGTGAACCGGAACCAACTCTGGTCGTTCAGGGACCGCAACGGCCGGCCGGCGATCGACGCGTAGGCGGCCAGGTCGTCCTCGTCGTCCAGTTGCCGGGCAGTGGCCGGACTGGTGTTGTTCCCGGCGGAACCGCCGACGCGGAACTCGATCTCGTACACCGTGGGAATGCGGTCCGTGCGGACCTGCAGGTAATACGTCTCGTCGGCCGCCAGCGGGGTGGCATAGCCGGGGGTCGGTTTCAGCTCGAGGATGCCGTTGCTGCTGTCCGCGATGACTTCCTCCGTCTCGCCGTCCAGACGCACCAATTGCAGGGACAGCCGGTCCAGCGGCGAGATGCTGGTGACCTGAATCACGTCGCCCGACTGCGGCGCAACGCCGAACTGGAACCGGTACCAGTCCTCGTCCGTCGGGCTGTCGATCGTCAGGCCGGTGACCAGGCGAGCGCCGGAAATCTGACCCGTCTCCGCCGCCAAACGGGCGCCCAAATCGTAGGCGTGAACCCGATCGCCGTTGCCGATCTGAGCGCCGACCCGCTGGTCCGTCTGGTCCATCAAGATCGGCTTGCCCGACACGTATTGGATCCGGTCGTTGCCGCGGCCTCCGTCCGTCCAGACGCTCTTGATCACCGTCGGGCCGACGGTTACCTGGTCGTTGCCGTCCAGGGCGTCGATGATAATCGCCAGGAAAACGCCTTCGGGCGGCAGCAGACTGGCCACGCCGCGAGCGCCCACGAAACCGACGGCCGCGGTCTGGCCGGCCGTCAAGCCCAACTCGCCCGCCGCGATTTCGTTGGCGGCGGTGACCACCAGCGAAGCCCCCTCCCCGACCGTCGCGGCGCTGCGGACCAAGCTGATCCCATCGCCGTTGATCCGGGCCAAAACCAGGTACTGGCTCGTGGCCGGAACGTACAGCGGCGTGGCCTGCAAAGCCCGGTTGATGTCGTCCACCAGATCGCCGACGGTTTCATTGCCGGCCGTGTCCCCTTGGGTCACCAACACGCTCACCAGGAGGCCGCCGTCCAAGGACAAGGCGAATTCGGCATCGCCGCTCAGCCGGCCCTGCGCCGGGACCACCCCGCCGGTCAGCGCCAGCCCGTAGAAGGTGTCGTCCGGACTCCAAATCAGGTTCCCGTTCTTGTCGCGGGCGTCGAAGGCCAGCCTCACCTGGGCATCGAATGTATAGTTGCCGTTGTTGTTGGTCAGCCGCGTGATCAGGTGATGGCCCTGTAACAAGCCCGGCTCGGTCACGTAATCCACGGTGATCACATCGTCGCGATTCGTGCCCGCGTAATACCATACCTTGTCCGTGCTGCGAGCATATTCCTTCCACTCGTCGCCGGCCACCGCCCCGTCGCGGTCCTCAAACAAGACGCCGTTCCGGTCGTACAGCCGGTCTGGCGTGCCGCCCGGCGCGCCGTTGCCGTACAGGAAATCCAGCCCCGTGCCGCCGTACAGATCGTCGCCGCTCGGACCGCCCAGCACGCGGTTCAGGCCGGTGTCTTCCACGACGTAGGCCAGACGATACGGGCCGACAGGCGAGTTCTGTTGATCCACGTCCAGGTAGCCGTCGTCGTTCTGATCGCCGTCGTTATCGTACAGCCTGCCCGCGAGGTCCACGAACACACCGAACTGGCCGCCGGCATGGGGATCTTGGGACCAGGCGTACAGCAGATTGCGTCCTTGCCCACCCAGCAGGTCATCGTGGCCCTGGCCGCCGTAGATCACGTCCAAATCGTGGTCGCGGTCGCCCATCCCCGGGCCGCCGTCGCCCCACAGCTGGTCGTCGCCGCCCATGCCGTAGATCGTGTCGCTGCCCGAGCCCCCGTCGATCCGGTCCCGCGCCTGCGTGCCGCGCAGCACATCATTGCCCGGACCGCCGTCCAGGACCGCCACAAAGTCATCGCTCCGCTCGATCAGGTCCGACACGTCCAGAGGCAACAGCCCCGCTTCGGCTTGCAGCACGAACAGGATCTGGTCGTCGCCGCCCAAACCCGAAACGCGGAACTGTTCGATCAGCGGAATTCCGTTCGGCTTCCCCGCCGTGGGCGGGCTCCGCCACACGGCGGTCAGCAGCCGGCCGTTGTAGTCGACCAGCAGCCGGCCGGCCGCATTCTGCCCGAGCTGGAGAAAATCATCCAGGTCGGTGCCTTCGATCAGCAGGATATCGGTGGCGTTGTCATCGGGCGTGTCGCCGAAGATCATGTTACCGGCATGACCGTCGAGCACCTCCTGTTGTCCCGGCTCGAGGCCGGCGTACAGAACACTGGTATCCAGCAGCAGCATGTCGATCCCGCCGCCGCCGTACAGCCGATCGACGCCGTTCTGGCCTTCGAGCCAATCCGAGTCGGCTCCGCCCCAAATCTCGTCGTCGCCGCCGCCGCCGTACAAGCGATCTTCGCCGCTGCCGCCATAGATCAGGTCCGCACCCCCGATCAAGGCCTTCTTGTCGTTGTCGGCATACTCAGGGCCGATCACGCCGTCCCCTTGGATGGTATCGTTGCCCGTGTCGCCGTAGAGGGTTTCGCGGCGGATGTTTCCGTACAGCCAATCGCCCCCCGCCCCGCCGTGCAACTCGTCGCCAATCAAGTTCTTTTCCACTTCGACGTCGGCCAGCAACGTGCTCTGGGCGTAGGCATACAGGTAGTCGATCCCGTCGCCGCCGAACAGCCGCTGGAATTGCAGCACGTGCTGGCCGTCGGCGTCCACGCCCGCATCGGCGAACAGATAATCGACACCGCCGTCGCCGAACAATTGGTCGATTCCCGCGCCGCCCCGCAGCACGTCGTCCCCCGCGCCGCCGCGGACCACGTCGTCCCCCGCGCCGCCGCGGACCGAATCGTTGCCGGCGCCGCCGTCCACGTAGTCGATCCCCACCCCGCCGTCCAGATCGTCCGCGTCCCCGCCGCCGAACAGCCAATCGTTGCCGTCGTCGCCGCGCAACCGGTCCTTGCCGTCGTCGATTTGTCCGTCCACCGACAATCCGGCCAGCACCACGGGAACGATCCGCGGCATGCCGCGGAGATCGTTCCATGCGGCGCCGGGAAAGTTGGTGGGGTAGGCGAAATCGGTCGTCACCCCGCGGCGGAAGCTCTCGAAACTGATGACTTCCGTCCCGCCCCAGATGACATCGCTGCCGTCGCCGCCGGCGATCTCGTCATCGCCGGTGCCGCCGACCAGGAAGTCGTCGCCTGCGTCGCCGCGGATCCCATCGTTGCCCGAACCACCGTAGACCAGATCGTTCCCCGCACCGGCCAGGACCGTGTCGTGTCCGGCTCCGGCATATACGATGTCGTCTCCCGATCCGGCATCCAGATAGTCGTCACCGGGTCCGCCGTCGATCCAGTCGTTGCCCCCCAGCGCGAACACCACGTCGCTACCCAGCCCAACGTAGATCCTGTCCGGCCCGATGTCCCCGTAGACGCGGTCCCGGTGGTCTTCTTCCCGGCCGGGCCACGGGGCCTCGACACGGACGTCGCCGTAGATGACGTTGCGATCGTCGGCCGAGCCGCCCCCCAACTCGTGAACGCCGGCATGGATCGTGTCGGCCCCCCAGCCGCCTTCGATCGTGTCTGACCCCTCCAACGCGACCACCACATCGTCGCCGAAACCGGCGTAAATGGTGTCGTCGCCGTGGTCGCCGTAGATTCTGTCGCGGTGATCGGAAGGCACGCCGGGCATCTGCGCCGGGTCGTCGCGGTCCGGGCCCTCCACATCGCCGTAAGTCGTATTCACGTCGTCGGCGCCGCCGGGACTGCCGGCGCGGTCGTGGCCCGCGTAAATCGTGTCCCGGCCCCAGCCGCCGATCAGATAATCCGAGCCGCCGCCGCCGTAGATCACGTCGTCGCCAGACCCGCCATCGACCCAGTCGTTGCCGGCCAGCGCATAGATCACGTCGTTGCCGGGGCCGGCATAGATCGTATCCCGGCCGGAATCGCCGTAAATCCGGTCGTTGCCCGGGCCGCCGTGAATCTCGTGAATTGAATCCAGGTCGCCCCCGGAGGTGCTCGTTCCGGCGATGATCACATCGTCGCCGGCCAGGGTCGCATCCACCTCGTAGCCGGGCCCGCCGTCTCCGTACAGCTGGTCGGTACCGCCCCCGCCGTAGATCGTGTCGGAACCCGCTCCGCCATAGATCGTGTCGTTGCCGAGGCCGCCATCCAGGTAATCATCACCCTCGTCCCCGTACAACACGTCGTTGCCGGGGCCGCCTTCCAGACGGTCCGCACCGCCGCCGCCGTGCAGTACGTCGCGCCCGTCACCTCCGCGCAACACGTCTGCCCCGGGACCGCCCCACAGCACGTCGTCGTCCAGGCCGCCGTCCAGCAGGTCATCCCCCGCGCCGCCGTCCAGGAGATCGTTGCCCGCGCCGCCGAACAAACGGTCGTTGCCCGGGCCGCCCCGCAACACGTCCGCAGCAGGACCGCCCGTCAGGACGTCGTCGCCGGCGTCTCCGATCAACACCGCGGGTCCGCCGCCGGCGGTCAGCCGGTCGTTGCCCGGGCCGCCCTCCAGATGCACCGGCAAGGTCACCGCACGATCCACCGCGAGCACATCGTTCCCGAGCCCGCCTAGTCCGCGGATCGCGGCCACGTTGTTGAACCGCTGCCGCCGCGCCCCGGATTGGACCCAGATCTCGTTGGCTTGCGCGCCGGGCAAGACCTGGAAGTTGTCATCCCGGTCGCTGGTGTTGAGCACCAGGGTGCTGCCCTGCATGTGGGCCAGCGGGGGCGGGTTGATGTCCGGGGCCGGTCCCGGACGACAGGAGGTCGAAAAGTCCAGCAGGGTGATCGAGAACAACTCGAACCGCTCGTTGATAATCGTGATCGTGATATCGAACAACCCCAGGTCGATCTCCACCTCGATCTTGATGACCGCCGTCAGGGCCGCGTCCAACGACCCTTCCGTCTCGAACAGGCACGACTTGCCCAACTCGTTGATATGGACTTTACCGTCGTGATTCGGATCGTACAAGTTGAAACCGATCGTGGCGAACAAGCCGCCCTCGGCGCCCGCGTAGGCGCTGATCCGGGCCACGCCGATATCGAGTTCGATGCCGGCGACCGCAGCGGCCGTAAAGCTGCCGAACAGTTCCAACTCGGGCACGTCCCGCCCGGTGCCGTCGGCATTTTCCGTGTCGCTCACGTAAAAGCCGTTGAACACGTCGGCCGGATTGCCCGACTCGTAGGCTTGCCGCAACCCGGAGGTGTCGAACCCGAAGGCGAAATCCGCCCGAACGCCGATCCGGCCGTCCAGAATCACCGTCAAGAAGGGCGGGAAAATGGGAAATGCCTGGTGATACCGCGCATCGACCATCAGCTCCGGCATGTCATAGGTGACCAGCGGGATGTCGCGGCCGAGGACCAAATTGAATAACGTGCTGGGCTTCTCCAGCACCGGGAACCGCAAGCCTTCGCCGTTGCCGCTGGCCAAGTTCTTTGCCTTGTCGAGGAACTCGCCCGCCGGCCCGTCGATCGGCGCAGCGCCGGTGTCCGGTATCGTCTCTTCGGCCAGCGACTGGCTCCGAAGGTCGATGTTGTCGATCGAGAAGCCGGACAACACGATGTCGCCCCCGCCGGTCGAACCGGCCGCCTCGGCCAAATCTACGATCACCGCCGCCGCTTCGATGAAATCCCGCGTGGCCGGTGACAGATAGCCGAAGAACTCTGCCACGTCCAGCAGCGTCACGGGACTGCCCGCCAAGTCGGAAATGAGCGGCAACGGTGCGGTGATCACATCCAGAACCGGCCGCAGGGGCTCGATGATCCCGTTGATCGTGTCCAGCACGGGCCCGGCGAAGCGTTGAATCACCTGCCCCGGATTGATGCGGAAATTGGTGAAACTCACCTCCGGCACGTTGAAGACGCCGCCGAACTCGCCCGCGGCATCGCTCGTGTCCGCGTTGAACAGATCCCAATCCAGCGAGAATTGTGTCTTGAACGAAGGGAAATTCGCGTTGCCGAAACCGACGACGAAATCCAAGTCCACGTCCGCCCGGCCGCTGAACCCGGCGCTGACAACCTGGCCGAACGAGGCACCCGACAGTTCAGCCAGCGTCAATTTGTGGTCGTGGTTGGGATCTACGAGATCGATGCGGAACTGGCCGCCCAGCCAGCTGCCGTCCGGCCGACCATCCCCGTCCTTGTCCGTCGTCACCAAGTCCACGACGTCCAATTGCAGGAAGCCCAAGCGGCCCGTGGCGCGCAAACCGGGCAACGTGGCCGCGACCTGTACCGTCAGTTCGTCGGCCGCCCCCGTGCCCAGGTACACGCCCGCGCTCTTGCTGACGCCGAACCGCAGGTCCCAATCGAACCCGACCTCCAATTGCACGGCCCCGTTGACTTCCAGCCCCAGCCCCGCCAAACCGATGTCGAAACCGATGGGCACATCAACCACCCGCGCCGTCTGCTGCAGCTGGACGCGGAACTCGACCTCCGCCGTGTCCAAACTCGGCGGCGCGGCGACCGGATCGGGAACATGCACCCCGTCCACCCACACCTGCACGTCATGCCGCGTGGGACTGCCGGCGCCGTTGCCCGGCGTCACGTCGACCAACCAGTTCAGCCCGCCGGGCCCCAGGGCTTCAAACAGGCGTTGCTGAACAAAGGCCACGGACTTGCCGCCGGCCATCTCCAGGTTGTCCACCACCTTGCGGCGGAGGTCGCCGATAAACCGGGCGGCATCCTTCAACTGGTCGCCGATCAGCGGCAGTTTGGCCCCGAACACCTGGCCGTCCAGAACCTGTTCCAACAACAGAAAGAACCCGGACCAGCCGTCGGACAGAACCGACAGATTCGAGGCGAAATCGCTCAGGTTCTCGATCGCGTTGCCCAAGTCCGGCACCGTCAGCGAGGTCGTTCCCGCGATGTCCGTCAAATCAGCTTGGATCACCAGACTCGGTTGGGCGGGATCCAGCGGCATCGTTTCGGTCGGGAAGAACACCGGCAGGTCCGCGTGGAACAGGCCGTTGATCGACGCCGTGACGTCGCCGACGATCGGATCGGTCAAGTAGTGCCGGCCGTCGCCATCGGCATCGTTCAGCCCCAACCGGATCCCGGCGGGCGCGGTCTGCGGCCCGCCGCCGTCGATGTCCAAAAGGACCACGCCCGGCTGGGCGGCACTGCCCACAAACAATCCCAACGGACCGACCGCCGCCGAGAACGCCAGATCGGAAGCGTTGATCGAGGCGGTCAAGTTGGCCTGGGTGGTATCGTACAGGAACGGCCGCGGAGCAGCCGGATTCCTCAAGTCGATCCCCAAATCGACCGCCAACACCGCCCCGGCCTGAACCTCGAAAACGCCCTTGGCACCGGCGTCCAGCAACCGCCCGAATCCCGGCAACTCCAGGTCCACGGTGTGCCGGCCTTGATAGTCTGTCTCCAACAGCAACTCGATTTTCAGCGCCGGTTGACCCGCCACCGAACGGTCAAAGGACACCTCGACCCGGGCTCCGTCTGTTCCCAGCGTTTCGTCGAACCCCAAGGCCCGTTCCAGCGCCGACTCGAGTTGCTCCTCCAATTCACGCAACGACTTGGCTGGATCCTTGGCAAACTCGCCGAGCACCTTCGTCCAGCTGCCGGTCAGGCCAAGCAATTCGCCCAGGCTCTTGTTCAGCACCGGGATCTTCTCTTTCAGCACGGACTTGCCGGCCAGCGCAGCGAGGAAGCGGTCGACTTCGGCCAGCGCGGCGCCGATCGCCGCCTGCGTCACGTTCTCAAAGCGTCCCAGATCCGCCAGGTCTCCGTTGAACGATACGGACAACGTCTCCGGCCGTGCGATATCACTCCAGGAAACCGAAATCTGCGGAGATCCGCTCAGCGGCTCCCCCAGCAAACTGGCTTGGACCGGCAAAACCAGATTCGCGGATCCGTCCAACTGCGGAGCGGCCACCAGCCGACCGACATCCGCCGGTGCCAGATTCCCGAACAACTCGGCCAGCGTGATCCGGCCGGCCGTGCCGGGTTGGGTGTCCGGGTCCGTCAACCGCACGCTCACCCGGGCAGACGCGCCGCCGGCGCCGCTGATGATCTGCAGGTCCGCCAGACCCAACTGGGCCGCAGCCTGCAACTCGGTCCCGGACAACGCGATCCGGCCTTGCAGCAGCGGTTGGCTGCCCGAGTCGACAAGAAACACATGGTTCGCCAGGGCGTCGCCGTGCAACGGCGATCCGACCACCTGTCTGCGGCCCGCCGCGTCCGCCGTCTCGTCCGCGCCGAAGATCCCCAGTCCGCGGCCGGCGATGCCGGTCATCGAACCGTTGACGGCGCGGATCGAAAAGGCGCCCGCCACGCCGCCGCTGGTATCCTCCGCAACCAACCGGTCCCCGTCGGTACGGATCGTGAACTTTCCGGCCGCCTGCGCCCCGGCAGCCGCGGCGCCAAACGCGTTCAACAACTCGCCGACCGTACCCAATCCGTGTACCTGCACGTCAAACACCGTGCCGTCGCTGAGCGTCACGCGCAGATCGGCCAAGTCGTCGGTTTGCCCTGCGGCGAATCCCAGCGGAGCCGCCGCATCTACCAGCCGCAACGCCAGGATCTGCTGGTTTTGAATCTGGGTGACCAGGTCTTGCCGGGGATCGATCTGCGGCGGTTTGACGATCAACACCAGCCGATCGCCGGATACTTGGGCCACCAGCGAAGTCTCGAAGGGAGTCCCTGTAAAGGCGGTTCGCAGGCCCCGCGTAACGTCGGCGGCCAGGTCCGCCAAGCTCGCGTTCCCGGCGGTATCCGCCGCCCGCACGGTGACCGTCCGGACCGTCGAGCCTGCGGCCGTGGTCAGCTCGACGCGGAACTCGGCGTCGGTCGCCAATTGCAGCGCCACCGGTGCCGCCTGCCCCGTAACGCCCACCTTGACCGCCACCCCGAGCCCGCCGTTCAGGCTCGACAGGAGCTGCCCTTCCTGAATAACAAACCCGTTGCCTACCGGATTCAGATCGATGCCGATCGTAAACTGGGTTCCCAGCTCCACCTGCATCTGCAAGTTGCCCGAACTGGAGACGTTAACGAGCCCACCCAAGCTGGTGTCGAGTCCAAACCCGACTTGTTGAGCGGCCAGGACGTGCTGCAGATTGACGTCCAACGTCAACACCCCCGCCGCGCCCCCGCTGCCGGGAACATAGTTCACATCGGTCAGCGTGTCGCCCAAGCGTCCCAACAAGTCCAAGACGGTGGCTGTGGTCCGGCCCTCGGCATCCGGCTGCAACAGGCCCGTCACTTTGCCTTCCCAGGCCTCTTTGAACCGCAAGGCATCCGCCAGCTTCAGATCGCGGACCAGCGGCAGGGACGTGTTCCAGTCCAAACCGGCCAGGAATCCGTCGAACGGTTCGCGAAAGCCGTCCAAGAACGTGCCGATCTGCCCCAGCGCGCCCACGACGTCTGTGCCGTTCAACTTGCCCAAGACGTCCAGCCCCAGGCTCAACGAGGCCGCGTTGAAGTCGACGGCCAAGCTGCCGCCAAACACGTCGCCCGTTGCGATCGTCAGCGCGGCTCCGGGAAAGGCCGCCGCCGAATCGAAACTGCCGAACCGGACCCGCAACGGCAGGTTCGCCGTCGCCGAACCGCCGGGCGTAAACGCAAACACGTTGCCCAGCGGCTGACTCATCAAATCCTGCAGCGTCAGACGGCCGTCGGCCGGAGTGGGATCGCTGACCGTCGCCGACAAATTGGCGGTCAAGCTGACCGCGCCTCCGGTGACATTCGCCGTCACGAAACCAATCTGCAGCGTGGTGTCGACGTTGGCCGACACGGTCGCAGAAGCCGTCAACTGGCCGATCTCCACAAAGAACGATTCCGCTGGACTCAGGCCGGGCGTCAGGTCCAGACCGAAAGACATCTGCAACGTCAGACCGGCCAGCACGTCGACGGGGACCGTGGCGAGCAACTGCATTCCCTGCGCCGCCGCATCCGCGCCCAAATTGACCGCCCGCGTGGTGCTTGCCACCGGCGGCCGGTACTGCAAGTCGAAGCGGTATTGATTCGGGTAAGCCGCGTCGTTGATGTACGAGACGAATTGGCTGATCCCCGCGATTCCTCGCGCCGCGAGGAAATCCGCCAACTCATCGGCCGTCGGCGTTTCGTCATCTGCCAAGTACTCGGCCAGCGGCTGGAACAAGCCGGCTTGCAGTTGTTCGTCCAGCTTCAGCGCCGTGCCGAGAGTGATCTGTCCACCCGCGACATCGGCCAAGGAGCCGCCGTCCGTGCTCCCGACCAGCGGTAGCGGAGCGGCGAATGCGCCCAGCGTGCCCAGCGGGGCGAGTTGCGCGCCGAGTTGTTTCAGCCCCTCGGCCAGGGCCGCGCTGCCGGAGGCCGGCAGACTGTTGCCCGCCGCATTCAGCCGCCAGACGCTCGCCGGATCGAGTTCCGCCGTCTGCGCCACGGGATCGCCCGGCGGCGTCGTGGCCTGGGCTTTGAACTTGCGAATCGCCGACTCGGTCCGCGGTCCGATGATGCCGTCGACGACCAAAGGCTGATCCTGATAGTCGGTCACGTCCAAATAGTTCAACCGTTGCTGAACAGCGATCCGGTTCCGGAACGAGCTGTCGGTCGTCACCGCCAAACTGCCTTGCGAAGAATGTCCCGGAAATACCCGCAGGTCCAGTTGCCGCGAGGTCTGTGCTGGTCCGCTGGTCCCTGCCGCCGTGGTGGTGTAACGCAAGCGGACGACACCCTGAAATCCAGCCGCTGGCCATTGGTCGGTGGCGATGCCCTCGCCCGTCCCCGGCGCGAAATACAGCTGGCCACTGCTGCCGAACGCCGTTTCCGCCGCAAGAAAACGATGCGAGAACAACAGATACCCCACCACGCGGCCATTGCTGTCCAACAGCTTCCAGTCGCCGCGGGGATTCTGCGCGTCGACGGTGACGCTCGAGGCGTTGCCCGAGGTGTCGATCAACTGAACCTGATTTAGCTGAAACCCCGTTGCCTGAGGATGGAGGGTGTGCAGATCCACGAACGC